>OBIB01000061.1_pt1 | contig 39113 bp, 24 predicted proteins | sample 1496261 | NCBI WGS metagenome assembly OBIB01 (sample SAMN05065771, study PRJEB22554) | human gut metagenome | biome: ENVO:2100002; feature: ENVO:00000062; material: ENVO:00002003 | host: Homo sapiens | place: USA
AAACATACATGCCCACGTTAGGAGCGTGGAGCGGAGTGAATCTCTCTTTCGTACGAGTGAGAGTGTTATAGATCAATAATTTCTGTTCCATTTTGTATGAACCTTATTTTTATATTATTTATATTTTGAGTGCAAAGTTAACTCATTTTTCTGATATATCCGACAAATCATTCGCAAAATGTTATTAAATACCTCGAAAATATCAATGGAACAGATCTTCCATGGTCAATTCTCTCTGCATGATGCTGCTATATTTGGCTGCAAATATATAAAAAATGCCACTTAAAGCCAAACGAATGGGTAAGAAAGTGGCTTTAAGTGGCTTTTTTAACATACTTGCAGCCAAAAAGGTATTGCAAGAGTACAACTTTTTTTCGAAAGCTTGCGCCGTCTCTTTCTGACGACAAAGATACGGCGAATAGTTGAGAGTACCAAACTTTCCACTGTCTTTTTGCATAAAGTAAGCGATTTCTGTATATCTATTCACTATTCGTAAGTTTTTTGCCTAGTATTTGCATAAAATTATCAAATTATTAGCGTATATCGAAAATAATGTGTAACTTTGCAGCCGCAAACAGTTATCAATTATCAAGAAGGCGGCTATAAGTTCCGCTAATGAGTATTAAGTTAGAAGAAAATGGCATATACAAGATTGAGTGCTGCCGAAGCGGCAGCGATGATTAACGATCAAGATACAATCGGATTGAGTGGTTTCACACCAAACGGCGTGCCTAAGGCAACCTTCCGCGAACTCTCCAAGAGAGCCGTGGCTGAGCACGAGGCGGGCAGACCTTTCCAGGTGGGCATCCTCACGGGTGCTTCTACCTCGCAGAGTATCGAAGGTGACATGGCTGCAGCCCATGCCATCAAGTTCCGTGCGCCATTTTCTACCAACAAGGATTTCCGCACCCATACCAATCTCGGTGAAATCGACTACGAGGATATGCACCTCGGCCACATGGCTGAGCGCCTGCGCCGCGGTTTCTATGGCGAGATAGACCTTGCCATCATCGAAGTATCTGATTTGGAAGAAGGCGAAACCACCTGCAAGGCATTCCTTACCTCTGCCGGCGGCATCGTTCCTACCATCGTCCGCCTTGCCAAGAAGGTGCTTATCGAGAAGAATACCTTCCACAGTCCTGCTTCCCGCTATCTGCACGATGTTTATGAGATAGCAGAATGCCCGTTCCGCTCACCTATTCCTATCTTGAATGTGGGCGATAGAATAGGTAAGGAGTATGTGGAGATTGATGCACATAAGATTGTGGGTGTGGTGGAATGCAACATCCCGGAGGAGGCGCGTGCCTTCAAGCCACTCGACCCTGTGACCGAACAGATGGGACACAATGTGGCTGATTTCCTGGTCAGCGACTTGAAGAAGGGGCATATTCCTCCTCAGTTCCTGCCTTTGCAGAGCGGAGTGGGCGTAACTTCCAATGCCGTTCTTGAAGCATTGGGACAGAATCCTAACGTGCCAGTGTTCAGCGTCTATACCGAGGTGGTTCAGGATGCCGTGGTGAAATACATGCGCGAGGGAAGAATCAAGGATGCATCCTGCTCTTCGCTCACCGTAACCAACGATACATTGAAAGAGGTGTATGATGATATTGATTACTTCAAGAAGCATCTCACCATCCGCCAGAGCGAGATTTCGAACTCTCCAGAGGTCATCCGCCGACTGGGTGTCATCGCCATGAACACCGCCATCGAGTGCGATATCTATGGCAATGAGAACTCCAGCCACATCTGCGGCAGCAAGCTGATGAATGGTATCGGCGGTTCGTGCGATTACGAGCGCAATGGCTACATCTCTATCTTCACCACGCAGAGTACCACCAAGAACGGTTGCATCTCTGCCATCGTTCCGATGTGCAGCCATGTGGACAGTACCGAGCACGATGTGGATGTTATCGTTACCGAACAGGGAGTAGCCGATCTTCGTGGCAAGGGTCCGTTGCGCCGTGCCAAAGAGATTATCGAAAACTGTGCGCATCCGGATTATCGCCCTATGCTCCGTGAGTATCTGAAGTTTGCCGAGAAGGGACACGAGCCACAGAGCATGCGTGCCGCCCTCGCCATGCACGATACCTTCCTGAAGAAGGGTGATATGAGATTGACAGATTTCGGAGAATATCTGAAATAAAAGATAGGGCTTTTAGCCAGATTCACCAGCTTGAGCGAATATAAACGAAGAAAACATGTCGTTTTCTTCGTTTATGCCCCTTATCTCATTTCCTTATACCTTTCTCCTTTATCTCCTTTTCTCTCCTTTCTCCCTCCTTCCTGTATTATTTTTGTGTTAATCTTAGGAAAAGTCTTGGTTGTTATTAGGAGAAAATGTGCTTTTGCCTAATAGAAAGTTTCGTTCAGCGACGTTGAATGTGCGTTCAACGTCGCTGAACCTGCATTCAACGTCGCTGAATGTAGGTTCAACGTCGTTGAACGAAACTTTCATCTAGGGATAAATACTTTTATCTTTAGGTATGAGAACTATTATGATGCAACTTTATTGAAAGATTAGAGCAGTTTAAACCAATACTCAACCAGCATTGATACTGCTTATAATTTCAAGAGTTTGGCAAACTCCCAAACCACGATGCCGGCTGTTACGCTGACATTCAGGGAATGCTTGGTACCAAACTGAGGAATCTCCAGGCAGCCATCGCTCATATCCACGATGTTCTGCTTCACACCCTTCACCTCGTTGCCGAAGATGACGGCGTAGCCTTTGGGATGTGAAGGATGCGCCTCCGGCAGGTTCTGAAGCTTGGTGGAACCTTCTACCTGCTCGATGCTATAAACAAAGTAGCCTTTCTGCTTCAGTTTCTCCACAGCCTCTTCGGTGGTCTTGAAGTACTCCCAATCCACGCTGTCTTCGCCGCCCAGAGCCGTCTTGTGGATTTCGGCATTGGGAGGAGTGGCGGTGATACCGCAAAGATACACCGCCTCTACACGGAAGGCATCGCAAGAGCGGAATACACTTCCTACATTATATAATGAACGCACATCATCCAAGGCTACTATCAGGGGCAGCTTTTCGGCTTCCTTGAATTCCTCCAGGGTGAGGCGGTTCATCTCTATCGTTCTTAATTTACGCATTATAATATACCTTATTATATATCATGTGACCAGAGGCGGTTAAGCCTCTGCCTCCTTGGTCTTATAGGCCAGGGCGTACATGCGGATCTGCTTGATCATCGCCAGCAGACCGTTGCTGCGGGTAGGACTCAGGTGATCTTTCAGGCCAATCTTCTCTACGAAATAGAGGTCGGCATCCATAATCTCTGTTGGAGTATGACCGCTCAACACACGAATCAGGAGGGCGATGATACCCTTTACGATGAGGGCATCGCTATCGGCTGTAAATACGAGCTTGCCATCCTCGTAGTCGCACTGCAACCATACACGGCTCTGGCAGCCGTCGATAAGGTTCTGCTCGTTCTTGTATTTCTCGTCGAGAGGAGCCAACTCGTTGCCCAAGTCGATGAGCATCTGATACTTATCCATCCAGTCGGAGAAATCCTGGAACTCCTCTACCACTTCATCCTGCAATTCATTAATTGTTGCCATTATTTTATTTCTTTAATTTCGTTTACTGTAATCAACTTATAGAGCTTATCGTTAGGGCGCACCTTATCCGGCACAGGGATAGAAACTCTCCAACCCTGCTGCGCTGTTTCCACAGGCTTCAGGTCGTAGCGGATTTCATCGGCATTGAGATACATCACGCCGGTGGTGTTACCCGTAATCAGAAGTTTCTCGCCCTTGTCGAAGGTAGAAGCCTCTACGGCAACCTCTGCCACGCCCAGCTTGGAGAAGTATTTCATCACCTTGCCCACGAGCACCTTCTTCTCGGTAGCCACAGAACCATAGTGCTTGTTCCACTCGCCGAGGGTCTGACCCTGGTAGTAACCATCCCAGAAACCGCGGTTGAATACGGTGGCAAGTTTTTCATCCCACTCATCCTTCTTCTCTTCGGTAAAGGTACCGTCCAGTACGGCGGCTATCGCCTCCTTGTAGCACTTCACTACGGTATATACGTATTCTGGTCCACGGGCGCGACCCTCAATCTTGAAGACGCGTACACCGGCATCCATCATGCGGTCGATGAAGCGGATGGTCTTCAAGTCCTTCGGACTCATTACATACTTGTTGTCTATTTCCAGTTGGTTGCCGGTTTCGTTATCCGTAACGGTATAGCTGCGGCGGCAAATCTGAACGCATTCGCCACGGTTGGCAGAGCGGTTGGCATTGGCAAGGCTCATATAGCATTTGCCTGATACCGCCATGCACAGGGCGCCATGGCAGAACATTTCGATGCGAATCTGCTTGCCCATAGGGCCGCAGATATTCTGCTGCTCTATCTGCTCATGGATATGCTTTACCTGGTCCATGTTTAATTCACGTGCCAGTACGGAAACATCTGCAAAGCGTGCATAAAACTTCAAAGCCTCTGTGTTAGAGATATTTAACTGTGTGGAAAGATGCACTTCCTCTCCTACTTCATTGCAATAGCTCATCACAGCCACATCGCTGGCGATGACGGCAGAGATGCCTGCCTCCTTGGCAGCATCAATGATTTCCTTCATCGTAGGGATGTCGTTGTCGTAAATCACTGTGTTGACGGTGAGGTAAGTCTTGATGCCATGCTCGTTGCAGGTGGCAGCAATCTCACGCAGGTCGTCGATAGTAAAATGATTGGCAGAATGTGAACGCATGTTCAACTTGCCGATTCCGAAATATACGGAGTCGGCACCAGCCTGAATAGCGGCAGCCAAAGACTCGCGCGAGCCCACAGGTGCCATCACCTCAAATTCGTTTATCTTTGTATTCATGAATGCAAATTTCTATTTTGGGTGCAAAGGTACACATTTTCAGCGAGAAAACACCATGATGCAATCATTATTTTTAGAATGCCTTGGCATGAACGCATTTCATGTTCTTTTCCAGCTGGGCAGTGGAGCTGGCACCTACCAGTACGCTGGTTACGCCTTTCTGGTGGAGAATCCACGCCAGTGCCATCTCGGCGAGGGTTTCGCCTCGTTCGCCGGCTTCCGCATTCCATTGCTTCAACTGCTCCAGGAGTTCCGGAGTCAGGGCGCTGTGCTTCAGGAAGTGCTCCTTTGCCATGCGGCTATCGGCTGGGATGCCGTTGAGATAGCGGTCGGTGAGGAGACCTTGGGCGAGGGGAGAGAAGGAGATGAATCCGATGCCGTTTTCGTGGCAGTAGTCGAGGGTTCCGTTCTCCTGCGGTGCACGGTCGAGCATGTTGAGTCTGTCCTGGAAGATGAGCAGCGGACAGTCGCGCTCCTTCAGGTATTGATCTGCGAACTTTAATGCCTCCAGTGGCCATCGGCTGATGCCGAGATAGAGCGCCTTGCCCTGCTTCACGATATCTACCATTGCCTGAAGGGTTTCCTCGAGTGGGGTATTCGGGTCGTAGCGATGACTGTAGAAGAGATCCACATAGTCGAGATTCATGCGCTTGAGACTCTGGTCGAGGCTCGCCATCAGATACTTGCGAGAGCCCCAGTTGCCGTAAGGACCTTCCCACATATCGTATCCCGCCTTGGTAGAGATGAAGAGTTCGTCGCGATAAGGCAGGAAATCATCCTTCATCAGTTTGCCCATGGTTTCCTCAGCGCTTCCGTAAGGAGGACCATAGTTGTTGGCAAGGTCGAAGTGAGTGATTCCGTGGTCGAAGGCATAGTGGGTGATGGCACGGCTTCGCTCGTAAGGATCCACTCCTCCGAAGTTGTGCCAGAATCCCAGACTAATCTTAGGCAGCAAGACTCCGCTCTTGCCGCATCTCTTGTAAAGCGCCTCTGCATCGCCATAGCGATTGGCATCGGCAGTGTAGATTCCTTTTAAGTCCATCTTTATTCCTATTTATTTATGTATGAATATCTTATTCTGCAGCAAAGGTATTGCTTTTTTTTAGAAATGGGTGGAAAGTTGCTCTTAAAAATCTGTAAAACTTCATAATGTAAACCGTCATTTATATAAATGGCGGTTTACATTTGTGCAGCTTTTATATTTTTTCCCCAAAAAACTTGCGGGTTTCAAATATAATATGTATCTTTGCATCCGGAGATTATGAAATCTTCGTTACGTAAAATTCATAATTCAGTAAATGCTTATGGTACAGACCAATCCGTTTCTCATAGAAGGATATTTATCCCCAGATTTCTTCTGCGACAGAGTAGAAGAAACCGCCTTGCTTACACGGCATCTAACCAACCGATGCAATGTGGCATTGATAGCACCACGACGATTGGGAAAGTCGGGGTTGATTTATCATTGTTTCTATCAGAAGGAAATCCGGGAGCAGTATCATTGCATCTATATTGATATTTACGATACCAAGAATCTCGGGGAGTTTGTTTACTCCCTGGGCAAGGGGATTCTTGCTGCATTGAAACCCAAGGGCAGAAAGGTGTGGGAGTTCTTCCTGAATATGCTTCAGTCGTTGAAATCTACCATTTCTTTCGATATCAATGGAAATCCGGAATGGAGCGTGGGCATCGGAGATATTCAGTCGCCTGATATTACGCTGGATGAGATCTTTGCCTATCTTTCCCAGGCAGATAAACCTTGCCTGATTGCTATTGATGAATTCCAGACTATTGCCGGTTATCCAGAGAAAACGGTAGAGGCTACTTTGCGCAAGCGTATCCAGAACTGTCATAACGCTAACTTCATCTTCTCTGGTTCCAAGCGCCACATGATGGCACTGATGTTTACTTCCAGGTCACGTCCTTTCTATCACAGTTCGAGCATCATGGGATTGGAGGCTATCAACGAACCGACCTATCTGGAGTTTGCCAACCATCATCTGTCTAAGATTAACAGGGAGATTTCTGCGGAAGCGTTCTCCTATCTTTATCATCGTTTTGATGGCATTACGTGGTATATTCAGTATGTGCTCAACATGCTCTATACTTCGATTTCAGATACCAGGGTTCTGGGTAAGGAGGATGTGGAATATTGCATTGAGAGCATTCTTTCGCAGCATCGCTTTGCCTATCAGGCTCTGCTGTTTCAGCTTACCAGCAAGCAGAAGCAGGTGCTCATCGCCATTGCCAGGGAGGGAGGTCCTTCCTCGCTGATGTCGCAGGAGTTCCTGCATAAATATCGTCTGGGTGCCAGTACTGTGCAGGGGGCCGTGAAGACCTTGCTCGAAAGGGATTTTATCACGCAGGATGAGGGGGTATATCAGCTATGCGATAAGTTCCTGGAATTAAGTTTAAAGGAAGAGATATAGAGTATTTAGTAACAGATCGTCTTCTTGGCACCCATGGCCGCCGTGCAAATTTTTAAAACATTCATAATGTTGGCAGGCGGACGCTGGGCGAGGAGTTCCCGCTTCATGAAGTCCATGTAGGGAGCCACATGCGTATAGTACTGATAGTATCCCTGGCAGAGATAGTTCAGGCCAGGCTCTCCATATTTATCCTTCTCGAACCGGTTCTTGGGGCATTCGCCATGGCAGGCGAACTCCATGTCGCACTCCTTGCACTGGCGGGGCAGCGAAGTGTGCTTCAACCGGCTGAAAGCCTGCTGCTTTTCGCCATAAAGCATGTCGATGAGCGACTGGTCCCTGATGTTTCCCAGCTTGTATTCCGGAAAGACAAAGTGGTCGCAGGAATATACATCGCCGTTGTGTTCCATCACGCCCGCATGCCCGCACTCCTTGGAGTAGGCGCAGATGCCCGGCAGCACACCCATCCAGTTGGCAAGCGTGCAGTCGAAGATTTCCACAAACATCTTACCCACATCGTGGCGCACCCAGTCGTCGAAGATGGTGCAGAGGAAGTTGCCCCACTGTTGCGGGGTAACGGAAGCATCTGCAAGCGGAATCTCCCTGTCGTCGGCAAGACTTGCCAGGGTGCGACCGTCTTCATGTTCCGTCAGTCGCTCCACGATAGGAGTAAACTGCAAGTACTGGCAACCGTTGTCTCTGAAGAAATGATAGAACTCCAGCGGATGTTCAGCGTTGTAGGCATTGACCACCGCCATAGCGTTCCATTCCACCCGATGCTTCTTCAGGAGCTGGATGCCCTGCATCACCTTTTCCCAGGAAGGCTTTTCGGCAGGAGTTACGCGATAGTGGTCGTGATACTCCTGGGGGCCGTCGATGGAAATGCCTACCAGCCAATGGTTCTTGGCAAAGAACTCGCACCATTCGTCGGTGAGGAGTGTGCCGTTGGTCTGGATGACGTTATCTATCTGTTTGCCGTGGGCGTACTTCTTCTGAAGCGCCAGTGCTTTCTTGTAGAAGTCGATGGAGCGCATCAGCGGCTCACCTCCATGCCAGGTGAAAAGCACCTGCGGCATGGTTTGGGCCTCGATGTACTCTCGGGTGAATTGCTCCAGCATCTCATCGCTCATCAGATGTCGGGGAGTGTTCTGGTAAAGATTGTTCTTTTCCAGATAATAACAGTATTTGCAAGCCAGGTTGCAATGGGCGCCTGCCGGCTTCAGCATCACATACAGTGGCTTGGCAAATGGGGTTGCTATGTTGTCGTTCATCATATTTTTTTCTTTTTAAAACTCTGGCAGCGTTATCTTGAAGTCCTTGCTGTCTCTGTGCTCCTTCTGGATGGCAGCCAGCAGATCTTTCACGATTTCAGGATGTTTTGCCGCCACATCGTGGTCTTCGTGAATATCCGAAGCCAGGTTGTAGAGGTGAGGCTTGCCTTTTACTACTACCATCTTCCAGTCGCCCTTTCTCACGCCAATCTGGTCGGTCTCATGAAATTCCCAGTAGAGGTATTCGTGGTGCTTCTGCTCGGCATCCTTGCCCAGAAGGGTAGGAGCGATGGAAATACCGTCGAAGCCGTCGCCAGCCAACTTCCTGTTGGTGTAGCGCTTGGCGAAGTTCTTGATTCCGGCAAGGTCGCAGAAGGTTGGCATCAGGTCGTAGAAGGCAAACTGGGTATCGTTTACGCTGCCTGCCTTGATGTGCTCTGGCCACCAGGCGATGAATGGGATGCGGATGCCGCCCTCGTAACACTGGCGCTTCAAGCCCTTCAGCTTGCCGTCGCGACCGAAGAATTGAGGGTCGGCACCGCCTTCCTCGTGAGGACCATTATCCGAGGTAAAGATCACCACGGTGTTCTTGTCGAGGCCCTTCTCCTTCAGTTTGGCGAAGATTTCGCCCACATACTGGTCAAGACGGGTAATCATTCCGGCAAACTGAGCGTGGGTATGAACTGCGGCGTTGTATCGGGAATCTTCCCATCCGCCCCAGGTCTTGTCCTCGAAGAATTTCTTCTGATAGTTCTCCAGGATAGAATCCTCTGGCTGAGCCAGTTCGGCATGAGGCAGGGTATAGGTGAGGAATCCCACGAAAGGATGCTGGCTATCCTGCTTGTCAATCCACTCCAAAGCCTTGTCGTGGATGATGCGGGCAGAATACTGCTTGCGCTTGAAGTAGTCCTTGCCGAACATCGGGTACTGGATATTCTGCTCCATGATTTCTCTTACCACAGCCGTATCTCCCTGTGACTTGCTGTAACGGTTCAGGAAGTTGGGATAATAAAGATGTGCCTGGAACTGGCAGATGTAGCCGTAGAATTCATCTATGCCACGCTTGTCGGGAGTAGAGGCAGAACCTTCGTATCCGCCTGCCCATTTTCCGAAGACACCGGTGCGGTAGCCCTTGTCCTTGAGCATTTCAGGAAGAATCTTATGCTGCGGGTCGTAAGGTTCCTGCCCCACCACAGAGTATTCTTCGTTTACTCCATACTTTACCATCGGCACGTTTCTCCAGTATTCCTTGTTGCCTCTTACGTGGGTGTGGCCGGAATGCTGACCGGTCATGATGGTAGCACGCGAAGGGGCTGAAACCGGCGAACCGGCGTATGCCTGGGTAAAGCGCATTCCCTCTCTTGCCATCTGGTCGATGTTGGGGGTATGGATGTATGGCTGCCCGTAGCAAGCCAAATCACCATATCCCATATCATCGCAGAGGATGAAGAGGATATTGGGCTGCTGCACGTTCTGCTTAGCCCACACAAGGGTAGGCAGGCAAATGATGCCTACCCCTGTGAGCCATATTGTTTTGTTTGTCTTCATAAAAAATCTGTTTGGGGGCTTTTTGCCCGTTCTTTAGCCACTTGTTGAAGCTAATTACTCATCTACCTTCAAGTCCTTGCGGTATTTGGCGAGAAGCTTCTTCAGTTCTTTCTCTATCTTCTGGGTGCCAGGCTTTCCGTAGATGTTGTTCAACTCGTTAGGGTCTGCCTGGATGTCGTACAACTCCCAGTAGTCGATGTCTGCGTCATTGGTGAAGTAGTTGATAGACTTCAGGGCATTGAAGCAGTTGTTCTCTCTTGTGCCTGGCTGTGCCTGGTACTTGTTCTCTACCACGGCTCTCTCGCCACCCTTGCCGTAGAAATGAATCAGCTTGTAGCGCTCGGTGCGCACACCGTCGTGCTTGCGTACCAGGTGATAGGTTGGGTAGTCGTAGTAGTGATAGTACAGGCTCTTGCGCCACTTCTTCACAGGCTGACCGGTAAACAGCGGCTGGAGCGATGTTCCAGGCATATACTTAGGCTTCTGCAAACCAGCCAGGTCGAGGAAGGTAGGTGCAAAGTCGATGTTCTGAACCATCTGGTTGCATTCGCTCTTAGGCTGGATGTGCTTAGGATAGCTGATGATGAGTGGAGTGTGGAATGACTCCTCGTACATGAATCGCTTGTCGAACCATCCGTGCTCGCCCATGTAGAATCCCTGGTCGGATGTATAGACGATGATGGTGTTCTCTGAGAGATTGTTCTTGTCGAGGTAATCCAGCAGTCTGCCCACGCTCTCATCTACCGATGCGATAACAGCCATGTAGTCGCGGATGTAGTTCTGGTATTTCCATTCTACCAACGCCTTGCCTGTCAGGTTCTTGCTCAGGAACTCACGGTTTCTAGGCATGTAGTAAGCATCGATGGCTGCACGCTGCTGTGGAGTCATGCGGTTCATCTCGCCCATCAAGCCGTTATAAGAGTCTCTGCCTTCTGGAGTAGAAGGATCGTACATCTCAGGAACCTTCAGGTCGCGTACCATCTCCATGTATTTGTCGATGGACATTTTCTGGGTAGATGCAGCAGAACCACGGGTCTCGTAATCATCCCAGAAGGTTTCAGGCAATGGGAAGTTCACGTTGCCATACTTGCCTACATACTTGGTGTTAGGCATCCAGAGGCGATGAGGTGCCTTGTGGTGAACCATCAGACAGAATGGCTTGTTCTTGTCGCGGCTGTTCAGATATTCGATGGCATGGTCGGTAATCAGGTCGGTGGCGTAACCCATCTCCTGCTTGAAGTTGCCATACTGGCCGGTAGAGGCGAAGGTTGGGTTGTAATACTGGCCCTGGTCGTCCAATACGCGGTAGTAATCAAAGCCCTTAGGACTGCACGACATGTGCCACTTACCTACCACGGCAGTAGAATATCCGGCACCCTGCAGCAGTTCTGAGAAGAAGGTCTTGGTAGAGTCAATACCCTCAGCCAGCTGGCGCTGTCCGTTCTGGTGGCTATAGAGACCTGTCATCAGGCAGGCACGGCTAGGGGTAGAGAGCGAGTTCTCTACGAAAGCCTGGTTAAACTTCATTCCTCTTTCAGCTAGGCGGTCGATGTTTGGAGTTGGAGCCAATTTGGAGATTGGGCTGCCGTATGCGCTGATGGCCTGTATGGCGTGGTCATCGCACATGATGTACAAGATGTTAGGTCGGTCTCCTGCATTCTGAGCGAAGATCGATAGCGGCATTGCCTGTAAGGCAGCCATGGCCAGCAGGGAACGGTTGATTGGGTTATTTTTACTGTTCATCATAATTTTCTTGTTGAATGAATAGTTATTTGTTTATATGAATTAATTAAAGGACAATATTTTGTATAAAAATGATATATTTTATAATACGCCAAAAAGAGGGGTGCCGTAAGTGGCACGCCCTCTTTGAGTTGTTATTGAACATGACTATCTCAGATTTGAAACAGTCTTGTTGGTTAAATTAATAATTGACTAGGTAGTTATCTCTTCAAGTTCGGGTTCTTCTCAACGTCTGTTGTTGGGTAAGGACAGTAGATTCTATCCTCTGTCCAAGAACCAGAAACTGTAACTTGCTCCTTAGCTGTAATGTCCTTACCCTTAGCATCTTTTGCAATAAAGAGAGGAGCATTAGCAACGCGGTAGTCGAAGTTCTTCTTCAACTCGTTCATACGAAGCTCGTCAGAACGACGGGTAACCATAGAAACCCAGTTGCCGGCAACTTCCCATCCGTGCTCAATGTAGCAAGCTTCAGCCAGCTGCTCTGCATTCATATCAGCAATCTTCACGGTAGTACCATTGCTCAAAGTAACGTTCTCAACATCGTTTACGGCACGGCTGCGAACCTGACGGAGGCACTCCTTAGCCTTAGCCAAGTCGCCACCAGAGCGAGCTGCGCTCTCAGCATACCAGAGAAGAATCTCAGAGTAACGGATGAGGTTGTGACGGCGGTCGTTAACCATTCCACCCCAGTTAGGAGCCAGGTAATCATAAGCCTGACGGAGCATGTTGCCATTCTCATCTGAGTTAACGGTGAAGATACAGAACATTGGGTGATAAGCCTCAACCTCAGGTGTCTTTCCATCTTCTTTCAGTGCCCACCAATCTACAGCCTTTGTAATGGTGTTTCCATCCTGGAATGTAACCTTAGGAGCGTAGATAGCATTCTTGCGGGCACCCTCTGGGAATCTCTTCCAGAATGCGATTTCACCCCAAGCGTCACCCCAGCCACCATCGCCGAGACCTTCGAAGCGGCAGCAGGAAGAAAGCTGAGAGTCATGATCCCACCAGCCTTTGGCATCGTTGTTGATTCCAAGCACGGTCTCCATGTTGTAGTTGTTACCCATAGAATAGACATCCTTCCACTCTGGGTTCAGGATGAAACCGTAAGAACCGTTGTTGTCGATGACAGACTTAGCCTGCTCTGCTGCGAGCTTGTAGTACTCTGTACCCTTGTTGAGTGGGTAACCTGCCATAGACATGTAAACAGCTGACAATGTAGCCTGTGCAGCCTGCTTAGTAGTCCAGATATCCACACCGAACAAGCGGCTAGGCTCCTTCTCATATTTAGTAGGAAGCTCGTTAACAGCAGCCTTCAAGTCAGAAACAATCAGTTCATATACCTTTTCTACACTTGATGGAGCAACGTCCAACTGAGAAACGTCAGTACCTGTAATCAATGGCACAGGACCGAATACACGTACCAGATAGTAGTAAGCGTATGCACGCCAGAAGTGTGCGTTACCCAAAGCCACGTTGATCTTCTCCTGAGCTACAGGCGCATTGCCTGCACTCTCTGTAATCAGGTTAGCTGCCTTGATTACAGAATAGTGCTGGTTCCAGGCATCAGTAACACCCTTGTTGGCACCGTCTGATGCAAAAGCATCGAGCGCAGCACAAGCCTGCTTGTTAGAACCAGGGTTAGCTGTAATATCGTCGCCCTGCCACTGTGGGTACATAGGGTTGGTCCAGCTCTGGGTCTGGTTGATTCTGTCATACAGTGCGTTAACACTTGCTGTCAGGTCATCTTCGCTATTGAAGAAGTTGTTTGGGGTCAACTGTCCCTTAGGTTCCTCATCCAGGAAGTCTCCACAAGAAGAGAAAGTGAGCAAGGATGCTGCCATGAGACAACCCATATATAATAATTTTTTAGTTCTCATAATTATTCCAGTTTTTAGATGATTGAAGTTAGAAGTTTACACGAACGCCCATTGTGATGGTACGAGGATTAGGGTAAGCACCCATGTCCAAACCATTATCACGGTCAACACCATTGTCGCTGAATGATGCACCAGCTGGGTCGATACCCTTATAGCCAGTGATGGTGAAGAGGTTCTGAGCTGAGAGAGAGAGACGGATGTCTGCAATCTTAGTCACGCTGCGTGGGAATGTATAAGCGATGCTGATATTCTCGCAACGGAAGTAATCTGCATTCTCCAACCACTTGTCTGAGTTACCGTATGTCTTGTTCTCTGCGCCTACTGTTGGCATGGTGATTCCGATGTTAGAGAAGTAATCCTTATCGGTTACGAACATAGATGCACCTACCATTGAGTTCATGGCGTAACGTACCATGTTCAAGCGCTTAGCACCGAAGGCTGCATTGCAGAATACGTTGAAGTCCCAATTCTTATAGGTTACAGTGTTGTTCCATCCCAAAGTAACGTCTGGGTTTGAGCGGCCCAATACGAAGCGGTCCTTTGATGCATCAGGATTAGCGGTCTTGGTGCCATCTGCTGCATAATACATATCAACAAACTCTCCCTTGTCGTTCTTCTCTACACCTGCCCACTTGAAGCCGTAGAATGTACCGATAGCCTCACCTTCCTTGATGATGGTACATGGGTCAACAGTACCTGGAGAAGGGCTGGTACCATAGAGAATAGGAGCATCTGCTGTCAGCTTGGTAACCTCGTTCTTGATGTAGCTGGCGTTCAGGGTAGATGACCATGACCAGTTCTTGGTCTGGATAATCTGTGCATTGATGGTTGCATCAAAACCCTTGTTGCTTACCTCACCGGCATTTACCCAGTAAGATGTGCCTCCCAGATAACCTGGAGCTGATGTAGTCAGGAGGGCATCCTTGGTCTTCTTGTTGAAGTAGTCTAAGCTAACGTTCAAACGGTTGCCGAAGAAACCGAAATCAACACCGAGGTCAAACTGGTGAACCTTCTCCCATGTCAGGTCAGGAGTAGCGAGGCCGTTTGCCCAATAACCTGTGTAAGACTGAGTTGTACCATATGTGAAACCAGTTGTACCCAATGAACCGAGAGTTGAATATGGAGAGATATCCTGGTTACCGATGATACCGTAGCTGGCACGGATCTTCATGTACTCTACTGCATTCTTGATAGGCTCCCAGAACTTCTCGTTAGAGATGGTCCAAGCTGCAGCTGCAGATGGGAAGTAACCCCACTTCTTGTTGGTAAAGCGGCTAGAACCATCCGCACGGAAGGTACCAGTCAACATGTAACGGTCGGCATAGTTGTACATCAAACGAGCTACACCAGAGAGCATGGTCCACTTGCTGTAGCCGTTGGTTGGTGTCTTGGAAGCAGCATCAGCTATGTTCCAGTAACCCAACTGCTCGTGAGCAATACCTGTACCTGACATACCCATGCGGCGAACCTCGTTAGAGGTAACTTCCCATACACCAGTAGCTGTCAATGCGTGCTCACCCCACTTGTTGCTGTAAGTCAAGTTGTTGGTTGACTGCAGTGCTGTAACGGCAGCATCGTTGTTGCCCATATTGTTACCGGCAGCGTTCACCTTGGTAGATGTGAAGCTGTACCACTTGTAATCGTTATAGTCGATACCGTTGGTGGTGGTGAAGGTCAAGCCCTTGAGAAGATTGAACTTCAAGTCAACGTGACCCGTTACCATGGTACGCTTGCGGTCGTTCTGGCTGTCGTGAAGAATACCGTAAGGGTTGTTCTGGATGTTGTTGTATGGGTCCAGGTTGTACTTGCCGTTGGCTGCCATCATCTCCATAGTAGGAGAGTAGTTCAAGCCTACCCAGATTGGGTTAGACTGGTTCTGAGCGAAACCTGCACCAGAGTTGTCTGTCTGAGCGAGGTTAAGGTCGGCAGTCAATTCCAACCAGTCGAATACCTTATTGTGAATGTTTGCCTTGATAGCGTAACGTCTTGACTTGGTGTCAACAATAACACCCTTCTGGTCCATTACGTTGGCAGAGAAATAAGTCTGAGTCTTCTCGTTACCCTGTGAAAAGGCAACCTTATAGTTCTGGGTAATACCTGTCTGGAGCAACTGATCCATCCAGTCGATACCTGGCTTGGTACCGTTCAGATAATCCTGTACTGCACTCTGAGCCACGCCCTTATAGTCAACCAAAGCCTGTGCATACTGCTTGGTACCCATTACCTCAGGGATGTTGTAAGCGTTAGAGAAACCGAAGCTACCGTCGAAAGTAACCTGTGTAACACCAGCCTTACCGCTCTTGGTCTGTACCATTACAACACCATTGGCACCGCGGGCACCATAGATAGCGGTAGAAGAAGCATCCTTCAAAACCTGGATGCTCTGAATATCTTCAGGGCTGATACCTTCAAGACCTGTCTCGCGAACAATACCATCTACTACGTAGAGAGGGTCGTTGCTCTTGTTTACTGAGCTGGCACCACGTACACGAATCTTCATAGATCCGCCAGGAACGCCACTTGACATTACCTGCACACCAGACATACGTCCGTTGAGGGCATCCTCAACACGTGCTACTGGCTGGTCCTTGAAGCTCTTGTTGTCCATTACGGCAACAGAACCTGCCAAGTCGGCCTTCTTTACCGTACCGTAACCGATGACTACGGTCTCTTCGAGCATGTTGGAATCATCCTGCAGGGTGATGTTCAATGGAGCACCACTCCATGTGATGGTCTGAGACTTGTAACCTACATAAGTAATGGTGAGTTTAGCACCTTTAGCAATGTTGCTAAGTACGAAGTTACCATCAAGGTCAGTTACTGTACCGCCAGATTTTCCTTCAATTCTGATGGTAGCGCCGATGATAGGTTCACCACTAGCGTCCTTTACTGTACCTGTACATGAGTTTTGCTGCTGTGTAGCTGTGGCAATAGTTGAATTGCTCTGAGCTGCCAATGCAGTGACAGTGCTGAGAGGTGACATGGCACCCAAGAGCGCTGCAAAATACAAATTTGCTCTTTTGTTCATAGGTTTGTTGTATTTGTTGTTGTTTATTATTAATTTCTCGTATATTATAGATAGTGTTAGTTAGAAAGCTATTGCTATATAATCTTATATGAATGTTAGTTAGAATTTAATCCTCGTTCAGGATCTTGTGTCTTGCCATCAGGCAGGCTCCTGTAATGCCGGCGAGTGCCTTCAGGTCGGAGGTGACAATCTGTGAATCCTCATTCATTACGTTGAGCGAGTATTTCTTGATTCCCATGTTCACCGGGAGGGTCAGGTAGTCGCCTGTTACCGACATTTCGCCTCCGATGACCAGCATTTCCGGGTTGAAGATGTTGATGATTCCTGCCAGCTGCTTGCCCAGTTCGTCTGCGATATGCTGCAGGGTGGCGAGGCTGAGTACATCTTCCTTGGCGATGGCGTCCATGATGTCCTGGAGCGAGAGTTCTTCTTTCTGTTTGAGAACCTTGTCAGAGAGGATGGAAGGCTTGCCCGCCATGATGTTCTCTGTGAGTTTTCTCTTCAGTGCTCTGCCCGAAACTTCGGTTTCTATGCAGCCAATCTTGCCGCAGTGGCAGATGATGTTATTGTTGTAGGCAGTCATGTGCCCAAATTCTCCCGAATAGCCCGACTTCCCGTAATAGAGTTTTCCGTCGATGATGATTCCGATTCCCAGTCCCCAGCACATGTTCACGAAAATCACATCTTTCATTCCCTTGCAGCGTCCCTTGATGAATTCTGCGAAAGCCATGCTTCGCGTATCGTTCTCAATGCAGACAGGCAGCTGGATGAGTTCCGTCAGTTTGTCTGCCAGGGGTTTATCTAAGAAGGTGAACATGTTGTAGGCACTGCCCTCGAAAGGGTTCACGCGTTCAGCCACATTCACGCAGATTTGCAGAATTTCTTCCTTGGAGACGGGAAGACTGGCGATGAAGTCGTTGATAATCTCGCTCAGTCTTTCCAAATTCTCCGGATTGTTCCTGTATTCGTAAGGAACCTTAGTCTTTTCAGTTATCAAATTGCCGCAGAAATCGCTGGCGGCAAGTGCCAGACAGTTCATCTCTGGATTCACTCCAACGAAGTACCCGGCATTAGGCATAAGGTCGTAAACCATTGGGATGCGGCCCGGGGAGTTGTCTTTCTTGCCAATCTCCTTGACGAGTCCACCCTTTATCAGTTCGTTGAGGGCGTTGGTCGCTGTTGGAAGACTCACTCCAATTCCCTTCGACATTTCCGGTATGGTGGAAGCGCCTTGGGCAATGAAGTATTCCAATAATCGCCGCTGAACTGAAGGCTTATTGTTTAACTTCTTAATATATTTTATTATGTTAGGTTCCATAACTAATATTTTTTATTTGCAAAGATATACTTTTTCCCCATTGGGTGCAAGTTTTTCGTAGTTAATAAAACTTAAATGACTAAAAATAGTTTGTTTTGAAGAACTTTTCTATTCCTTTCACATACCTACACCTTATTATATATTATAACCGGAAGCATCAATTCTATTCAAGTACATGTAAGTATCTGATATAGTGTGTAAAACTACACTTATCAACAGGAAAGAAAGAGAGAATAATTAAAAATGCTTTCGTTTTAGAAATATTAACTATAAAAACATGGCGGTATTTGATAAATCTCGTATCTTTGCAAAATAAAAAATTTTAGTAACCTAGCGGTTGTTAATAAATAACTTTTGAATCAACAATAGACGGTCAAAAATAGAAATATATAAACCTATTAATAGATATAGACAATGAGACTCAATCTTAGTTCACAAATCGTACTGAATAAAGTACCTGTTGAGTTCTACAAGCCTAAGACGACGGTAGAATACTCAGAAATCTCCAGAATGGAGAAGATTCATACAGACATCTTTGCCTCTATGGCAGAAGGTGCCAGTCATGTAGCCGATGGTATTGAAACCGGAATCAAGGCTGCTCAGCATGACGGTAAGTTCTATGTGATGGCGCTGGGCACAGGCTCTTCGCTCAATGCCGTGTATGATGAACTCATCCGCCGTTATGAGAACAAGACATTAAGTTTCCGCAATGTGGTGGTATTCAATGCCTATGAATACTATCCTCTTCAGAAAGAAAGTTCCGTTCGCACCATCAACCAGTTGAAGGAGCGTTTCCTCAACCATGTGGATATTGCCGAGCAGAACATCTTCACCCTCGATGGCTTTGTGGCTCAGGAGGCAGTGCAGGATTGTTGCCGCCTTTACGAGCAGCGCATCAAGACCTTTGGCGGATTGGACATTGCCCTCATCGGTATCGGCCGTTCGGGTAATATCGCTGCCAACGAGCCGGGTTCGGGCATTCAGTCGATAACCCGTCTTATCCTCATTGGCAATACTTCTCGCGAAGAGATGGAAAACAGCGAGCAGACCAAGGAGACCCTGCCTCCATGCTCACTAACCATGGGTATTGCCACCTTGCTTTCTGCCAAAGCAATCTACCTTACTGCCTGGGGCGAGGAAAAGGCTGAAATCATGCAGAAGGTGGTAGAGAACTCTATCACAGATTCACTGCCAGCATCTTTCCTCCAGACTCATCCAAATGCCAACGTAGTGCTCGACCTGAGTGCTGCTTCTCATCTTACCCGCATCGAACATCCTTGGCTCGTAACTTCTTGCCAGTGGACTGACAAGCTGGTGCGCTCGGCTTTGGTTTGGCTCTGCCAGAAGATAGGTAAGCCTATCCTGAAGCTTACCAACAAGGATTACAACGAGAACGGATTGAGCGAACTCTTGGCTCTCTATGGTTCTGCCTACAATGCAAACATTAAAATTTTCAATGACTTGCAGCACACCATCACCGGATGGCCAGGCGGAAAACCAAATGCCGACGATACCTATCGCCCTGAGCGCGCCAACCCATTCCCTAAGCGAGTAATCGTATTCTCTCCTCATCCTGATGATGATGTGATTTCGATGGGTGGAACCATCCGCCGACTGGTTCAGCAGAACCACGATGTGCATGTGGCTTATGAAACATCGGGCAACATTGCAGTGGGTGATGAGGAGGTAACAAGATTTATGCACTTCATCAACGGATTCAACCAGATTTTCGCCGATTCAAAGGATAGTGTGATTTCTGATAAATATAAGGAAATCAAGAACTTCTTTGCCAATAAGAAGGAGAGCGACTTTGATACTCGCGACATCTTGACCATCAAGGGATTGATTCGCCGTGGTGAGGCTCGCACTGCCTGCACCTATAATGAGATTCCGCTCGACCATGTACACTTCCTTGATTTGCCATTCTATGAGAGTGGAAAAATTGAGAAGTTGCCGATGACAGAGAAGGACGTAGAGGTGGTAAGAGCCTTGTTGCAGAAGGTAAAGCCTCATCAGATTTATGTGGCTGGCGACCTTGCCGACCCACACGGAACCCACAAGAAATGTACCGATGCTGTTCTGGCAGCCATCGACGAGGAGAAGAAGGCTGGTGCAGAGTGGCTGAAGGACTGCCGCATCTGGATGTATCGTGGTGCTTGGGCAGAGTGGGAGATTGAGAACATCGAGATGTGCGTTCCATTGAGTCCGGAGGAGTTGAGAGCCAAGCGTAACTCTATCCTCAAGCATCAGTCGCAGATGGAGAGTGCCCCATTCCTGGGCAACGACGAACGCCTGTTCTGGCAGCGTGCGGAAGACCGCAACCGCGCCACTGCTTCGCTCTATGACCAGCTGGGATTGGCCTGCTACGAGGCTATGGAGGCTTTCGTGGAATATAAGCCACTCTAAGTATTTATCAATTAGTTAACTAACTTATATTATTCTCTATATAAAATTTATGAAGAAATTCAATCAGCTATTTGCTTCGTTGGCAGCATGCACAGCGATGTTGGGAGGAATCTCAACATCGGCTGTGGCTGCTGACATCAATATTATTCCTGTGCCAGTAAAGACTCAGGTTCAGAAGGGCGAGTTCGTATTGCCACAGAAGGTGAACATTTCTTACCAGACTGCCGACGGCAAGAATATTGCCGAATACATGGCTGATAAGTTGAAGACAGCTACCGGTTATGATGTAACCGTAGGCGGAAAGAAGGGAAACATCTCTATCCAGATTTCTCCTTCTATGAAGATGGCTGAGGAAGGCTACCGCCTCACTGTTACCAACAAGGGTGTAGTCATCAAGGCAAAGACCGGCAAGGGTGCTTTCTATGGAATGCAGAGCTTCATGCAGCTGTTGCCAGCTCAGATTGAGAGCACTACCAAGGTAAGCGGCGTGAAGTGGGTGGCACAGTGCTGCGACATCCAGGATGCTCCACGCTTCGGCTACCGTGGTTTCCACCTCGATCCATGCCGCCACTTCATCACCGTGGAGAACGTGAAGAAGCAGTTGGACATCATGTCAATGTTCAAGGTGAACACCATGCACTTCCACCTCACTGAGGACCAGGGCTGGCGCATCGAAATCAAGAAGTATCCTAAGCTTACTTCCATCGGCGGCTACCGCACCCAGGGCGACGGTTCTACCTATGGCGGTTTCTACACTCAGGAGGAAATCAAGGACATTGTGGATTATGCAGCCAAGCGTTACATCACCGTGATTCCTGAAATCGACCTTCCTGGTCACATGATGGCAGCCATCTCTGCTTATCCTTACCTTTCATGCAAGGGCGAGCAGTGGACTCCACGAATGGTTTGGGGTGTTGAGGACATCGTGATGTGTCCGGGTAAGGAAGACATGTTCAACTTCCTGGAGGATATCATCCGCGAGGTAGTGCCTCTCTTCCCAGGCAAATATTTCCACATCGGTGGCGACGAGTGCCCTAAGACCAGCTGGAAGCATTGTCCTACCTGCCAGAAGCGCATCCAGAACGAAGGATTGCAGGCCGACGGCAAGCACTCTGCCGAGGAAAGACTGCAGAGCTACGTAATCAAGCGCATGGAGAAGATGCTGGCTAAGTACGACAGAAAGATTATCGGTTGGGATGAAATCCTCGAAGGCGGATTGAGTCCTGATGCTACCGTGATGTCTTGGCGTGGAACATCGGGCGGTATTTCTGCAGCTTTGCAGAAGCACGATGTCATCATGACTCCAGGTAGCGGCGGCTTGTATCTCGACCACTATCAGGGCGATTACAAGATTGAGCCGGTTACTATTCCTAGTGCTCCTGCTTATCTTTCAAGAACCTATAATTACGAGCCTGTGCCAGATACCATCAAGTCATTGGGTCTGGAGAAGCATATTCTGGGTGTTCAGTGCAACAACTGGTCTGAATACATGTACACCAACGCCAAGATGGAGTATCAGATGTATCCTCGCTCTCTGGCTCTCGCCGAGATTGCATGGTCACCAGCCAAGAAGAAGAACTTCACCGACTTCAGCCGTCGTGTAGATGCTAACAGCGTGCGTCTCGACGAGCACCACGTGCGTTACCACATCCCATTGCCAGAGCAGCCATACGGTTCCTGCGATAAGGTGGTGATTACCAAGGATACAGTGGTTACCTTCCAGACATCCCGTCCTATGAAGATGGTTTACACCCTGGATGGAACCCTTCCAACTCCAGCTTCTGCCGTCTATACAGAGCCTATCAAGGTGAGTGGCAACACCACCATCAGGATTGCTACCGTATTGCCTTCTGGCAAGATGAGCAAGATAAGAACCATCGACGTGGAGAAGCAGAACTATGCTCCAGCCGTAAGGGTAAATGATGCGAAGGCTGGCTTGCAGTTGCGCCGTGTAAAGGGCAATTATCTGAAGGTGGATCAGCTGAACTGGGCTGATGCTGAGTGGACAGACAATGGAACCATCACCAATTTGAACAAGATGAAGGTGAGTCAGCCAGACGATGCTGCTACTCTGCGTGGTGCCAACAACTATGGTGCCGTGGCCGAGGGCTTCATCAATGTTCCTGAGGATGGCGTTTACTATCTCTCTTCCCGCATGGAGCAGGTTTGGATTGACAACAAGCTCGTTATCAACAACGAGGGTGCTGTGAAGGCTGGTACCAACAGCGATAATGCTGTGGCTCTTGCCAAGGGCTTGCACCCAGTGAAGTTCGTTTACCTGTGCAACATCGTAGGCGGCTGGCCATCTTGGTGGAGCAACCTCAACCTCGAAATGCGCAAGGATAATCAGAAGAAGTTCACCGCAGTGGGTGAGTCTCAGTATTTCCATTAATAACAGGTTTAGAAACACTGAATTAGAAACAACTGATTTAGATTAGAAATATGAATATCAGAACAATCGCAAACGTATCACTTTGCCTTGCCATGCTCTCGATGAGCAGTGGGGCATCGGCTCAGAGCGAGTCGCGCTGGCAGAATGTGAACATCAACCAGCAGAACCGAGAGCCTCGCCGTGCGAATTTCTTTGCATTCGAGAGCTTGGATAAGGCTCAGAGTTTCGACAAGAAGAAGTCGGCCAACTACCTTTCCATGGAGGGTATGTGGAAGTTCAACTTCGTGAAGGACCACAACAAGCGTCCGGCGAACTTCTTCGCTCTGAAGTATGATGATTCACAGTGGAAGGATTTCCCTGTGCCGGGTTTGTTTGAGCTGAACGGTTATGGCGATGCTACCTATAAGAACATAGGCTATGCCTGGGCCACCCAGTTTGACCCGAATCCGCCATATATCAGCGAGCTCAACAACTATACGGGTTCCTATCGCCGCACCTTCGAACTTCCAAAGGATTGGAAGGGCAAGGATGTGTATTTCCATGTGGGTTCTGCCACCAGCAACCTGACACTCTGGGTAAACGGCAAGTACGTGGGCTACAGCGAGGATAGCAAGGTGGCTGCCGAATTCAACATCTCGAAGTATCTCAAGCCGGGCAAGAACCTCATTGCCATGCAGGTGATGCGTTGGTGCGATGGTTCTTATTTCGAAGATCAGGACTTCTGGCGCTTCACGGGCATTGCCCGTGAGGTGTATCTCTATGCCCGTCCGAAGCTTCATGCTGCCGACATCCGATTGAACGCTGCCTTGGAAAACAACTACCAGGATGGTGTGTTGAACTATCAGGTTTCCCTGAAGGGAGGAAAGACAGATGTTTCCATCACCCTGTGTGATAAGGATGGCAAGCAGGTAGCCGAGGCTACCGGAGCCCAGGGCATCATCAAGGTGCCTAAGGTGAAGGCTTGGACGGGAGAGACACCTTATTTATATAAGGCCTACATCACCCTGAAGAACAAGCAGGGTGCCACAGAGGTGATTCCGCAAAAGGTGGGATTCCGCAACGTGGAAATCAAGAACGCGCAGCTGCTCGTTAACGGACAGCCTGTGCTGGTGAAGGGTGCCGACCGCCACGAGATGGATCCTGACGGTGGCTACGTGGTGAGCCTGGAGCGCATGATTCAGGACATCAAGATCATGAAGCAGTTGAACATCAACGCCGTTCGCACCAGCCACTATCCTTGCGACCCACGCTGGTACGACCTTTGCGATGAATACGGAATCTACATCACCGCTGAGGCAAACCTCGAATCTCATGGTATGGGATATGAGGAGAAGTCGCTTGCCAAGTTCCCTGAGTATATCGTGCCTCACATCGAGCGCAACGAGGGCAATGTGAAGCCGCTCATCAACCATCCTTCCGTCATCGTATGGAGCTTGGGTAACGAGTGCGGCTACGGCGTCAACTTCGAGAAGGCTTACGACTGGGTGAAGGCGTGCGATCCTACCCGTCCTGCGCAGTATGAGCGTGGCGGATACGACAGCAAGACCGACATCTACTGTCCGATGTACATCGGTTACGAGGAGAGCGAGCGCTATTGCAAGGGCAATGGCACCAAGCCATACATCCAGTGTGAGTATGCTCACGCCATGGGTAACTCTGAGGGTGGATTCAAGGAGTATTGGGATTTAATCCGCAAGTATCCTAAGTACCAGGGCGGTTACATCTGGGACTTCGTTGACCAGGGTTTGCGCGACAAGAGTCCTGTCACCGGCAAGGAAATCTTCACCTATGGTGGCGACTACGGCCGCTATCCGGCCAGCGACTACAACTTCAACTGCAATGGAATCATCGCCCCTAACCGCCGTCTGAATCCTCATGCCTACGAAATCCAGTACTATCTTCAGAATGTATGGATCAAGAACTTCGATGCAGCCAATGGTGCCATCAGCATCTACAACGAGAATTTCTTCAAGAACATCGACGACCTGAAGCTCTCGGCTGCCATCTATGCCAACGGCGTGAAGCTCTCAACCTTGGAAATTCCTGGTACTAAGGGTATTGCTCCTCAGACAACCAAGCTCGTGAAGAGCGATGCTTTGAAGACTGCGGTTGCACAGGCTCAGGCTGAACATGCAGGCGAGGAAATCGCCGTAAACTTCGCCTTTGCCAGCGATGGCAGTCAGCCGCTGGTTGACAAGGGTCAGGTGATGGCTCGCCAGCAGTTTGTGGTTAACGCATACAAGTTCGATAAGGTTGATACGCCTGCCCAGGCTGCAGCTCCAGCTAACAAGAAGGCCAAGGTGCAGCAGGCTGGCAATATCGAGGTAGAAGAAACCAACAGCTACGTGAAGGTTTCGGCAGAGAGAATGTCGGTTACCATCGGCAAGAAGACTGGTATGATTGATTACCTCGATGTAGATGGCGAACCGATGTTGAAGTTCCGCGAGAGCATGACTCCAGAGTTCTGGCGTGCTCCTACCGACAACGACTACGGTGCTTCTTTGCAGAAGAAGATGAGAGCTTGGAAGAACCCTCAGATGAATCTGAAGTCGTTCGACAAGAGCGAGAGCAAGGACAGCGTGGTTCTTACCGCCCAGTTCGAAATGCCTGAGGTAAAGGCGCAGCTGATGCTCCGCTACCGCATCAATGCGGCTGGCGAGGTGGCTGTTACCCAGCAGATGACAACCGATAAGGAGGCAAAGATAGCCGACTTGTTCCGCTACGGAATGCAGTTGCAGATGCCTGCGTCATTCTCTAGGTTGGAATACTATGGTAGAGGTCCTGAGGAGAACTACATCGACCGTCACTCTTCAGCTTTCATCGGTAAGTATGAGGCTAACGTGAAGGACGAGTATTATCCATACGTCCGTCCGCAGGAGAGCGGTAACCATACCGACATCCGCTACTTCTCCATCTTCAATCCTGCCACCGGCAAGGGAATCACCTTCGAGGGCTATGCTCCAATGGAGTGCAGCGCCATCCCTTACCTGGTAGAGGATCTGGATGCTGGCATCGAGAAGGAGCATGCCTGGGGCCAGCACAGTGGCGACCTGGTAGAAAAGGGTCTTGTGCAGTTGCACATCCAGCAGCGCCAGTTTGGCTTGGGTTGTATTGACAGCTGGGGTTCTTCGCCAATGGAGAAGTACCGCATGCACTATCAGGACCGCTGCTTCCGCTTCGTGATTAAGGCAAAGAAATAAAAAGAAATAAAGAGAAATAATAGGATTTATGCATTTGTGTGTAATCATGTAATTCATTAGCTAAGTGCTCCGCCTGCAGCAATGCAGGGGAGCACTTTTTTGCATTTTATGGGGGAAAAGTTTAAAAATAGATTAAATCCTTTGTCGGTTCCCCCTTTTTTTCTTATTTTTGCATTTCTAACAAGAAATTAAAAGATAGACAAAGATAATGGCAAACGATAATAAAGGTCTTACGCCGATGATGCGGCAATTCTTCGAGATGAAATCCAAGCATCCCGAGGCATTGCTGCTTTTCCGCTGTGGCGACTTCTACGAAACTTATTGCGAAGATGCTATCGAGGCTTCACGCATCCTGGGCATTACCCTTACCCGCCGAAACAACGGCGGAGCTACGGGCAGCATCGAGATGGCGGGCTTCCCCCATCATGCACTCGATACTTACCTGCCTAAACTCATCAGGGCAGGCAAGCGAGTTGCCGTATGCGACCAGCTGGAAGACCCGAAGAAGAAACGCCAGGAAATAAAGGGCAAGAAGGGATTGAGCCAGATGGACAAGATGGTGAAGCGCGGCATTACCGAACTCGTTACCCCGGGTGTGGCGATGGGCGACAACGTGCTCAACTACAAGGAAAACAACTTCCTGGCTGCCATCCACTTCGGTAAGACTTCCTGCGGCGTAAGCTTCCTCGATATTTCTACCGGTGAATTTCTCACCGGCGAGGGAACCTATGATTATGTAGAGAAACTGATGGGTAACTTCATGCCGAAAGAGGTGCTCTACGACCGTGCCCGAAAGAATGATTTCGAAAAATACTTCGGTACCAAATACTGCACCTTCGAACTCGACGACTGGGTTTTCACCGAGCAGACGGCGATGCAGAAACTCCTGGGACACTTCAAGACCAAGTCGTTGAAAGGCTTCGGTGTGGAACATCTCAAGAATGGTGTCATCGCCAGCGGTGCCATCATGCAGTATCTGGAGATTACCCAGCATACGCAGATCAACCATATCACGGCACTTTCGCGCATCGAAGAGGATAAGTTCGTGCGCATGGACCGATTCACCATCCGAAGTCTGGAGCTGGTAGCTCCGATGCAGGACGACGGTCTGTCTCTGCTCAACGTCATCGACCGCACCGTAACGGCGATGGGTGGCCGAATGCTCCGCCGCTGGCTGGTGTTCCCATTAAAAGATGTGCGCCCTATCAACGAGCGCCTCGACATCGTGGAGTATTTCTTCAAGGAGCCGGAGTTCCGCCAGCTTCTCGACGACCAGCTTCATCGCATCGGCGACCTGGAACGTATCATCTCCAAGGTGGCCGTGGGCAGAGTATCGCCTCGCGAAGTGGTACAGCTGAAGAATGCACTGGAAGCCATCCAGCCTATCAAGGTGGCTTGCCAGCATGCCAAGAACGACGCACTGAAGCGCATCGGCGAGCAGCTCAACGTCTGCGAAACCCTGAAAGACCGCATAGCCAGGGAGATTCAGCCCGATCCGCCTCAGCTTATCAACAAGGGCGATGTGATAGCCGATGGCTATAATGCAGAACTCGATGATTTGCGCTCCATCAGTCGCCATGGCAAGGATTATCTTCTGAAGATTCAGGAGCGGGAAATAGAGAAGACGGGCATCAGCAGTCTGAAGGTGGGATACAATAATGTGTTCGGATATTATCTGGAAGTGCGCAACACCTTCAAGGACAAGGTGCCTGAGGAGTGGATCCGCAAGCAGACGCTGGCGCAAGCTGAGCGATATATAACTCAGGAACTCAAGGAATACGAGGAGAAGATTCTCGGTGCCGATGAGAAGATCCTGATTCTGGAGGCGCAGCTCTTCAACGAACTGATTGCTGCCATGCAGGAGTATATCCCTCAGATTCAGATCAATGCCAACCTCATCGCCCGCATGGACTGTCTCCTCTCTTTTGCCAAGGCTTCGGATGAGAACCGCTATGTGCGTCCGGTTATTGATGATTCGCAGATACTGGATATCAAGCAGGGACGCCATCCTGTGATAGAAACCCAATTGCCGCTGGGCGAGCGATACGTGCCAAACGATGTGTTGCTCGACACCGAGAAGCAGCAGGTGATGATGATTACGGGTCCTAACATGGCTGGTAAATCAGCCTTGCTCCGCCAGACGGCGCTCATCGTGCTGCTGGCCCAGGTGGGCTGCTTTGTACCAGCCGAGCGTGCAAGGGTGGGTCTGGTTGACAAGATCTTCACCCGTGTGGGAGCCAGCGACAACATCTCGCTTGGCGAATCCACCTTCATGGTAGAGATGACGGAGGCTGCCAACATCCTGAACAATGTGTCGCCCCGTTCGCTGGTGCTCTTCGATGAGTTGGGTCGTGGAACATCCACCTACGATGGCATTTCCATAGCCTGGGCGATAGTGGAGTATCTGCATGAGCACAAGAAGGCGCAGGCTCGTACGCTCTTTGCCACTCATTATCACGAGTTGAACGAGATGGAGAAGAATTTCCCTCGCATCAAGAACTTCAACGTGAGTGTGAAGGAGGTGGATGGCAAGGTTATCTTCCTGCGCAAACTGGAACCGGGTGGCAGCGAGCACTCCTTCGGTATTCATGTGGCAGAGATTGCCGGAATGCCGCGCAGCATCGTGAACCGTGCCAACGATATTCTGAAGCAGTTGGAGCAGGACAATGCTGGTGTAGGCGGTGCCGGCAAGCCGAACGTGCAGCATCTGGATGAGCCTAAGGATGGAGTTCAGTTGAGTTTCTTCCAGTTAGACGACCCAGTGTTGAGCCAGATTCGTGATGAGATTCTGGGCCTGGATATCAACAACCTCACCCCGGTAGAGGCATTGAACAAGCTCAACGACATCAAGAAAATCCTGCTGGGTCGATAAAATGCTCTTTGAAACGGATAAAAAAGGTTAAATATCCCCATCACAGAGGGGATATTTTCCTCCTGCTGCGTTTCCTTGGTAGAAGTATAACTAATATAAAAGGGAAGATTATGAAAGTGAAGTTTTTGCATTGGTACAATGCTTTGGCAGCCACACTCTTGTCGCTGTTGGGATTCTCTTCTTGCGGTAGTGAGAATGAAGAACCTTGTTTGTATGGCTCTCCAACTAGTTCTTTTCATGCTAAAGGTAATGTTACTGCCGAAGATGGCATCCCTATCAAGGGCATCAAGGCGGTAGTGGTGGAGGACTATGGTAATGCAGGGAGTTATCGAATGGACTCAGCTTATACCGACAGCAAGGGTGATTATGTTACCAAGGAAAAGAGCATGGATGGCGCCATCGACTGGGTTCATAAAGAGAAACGACTGAAAGTGATTCTCGAAGATGTAGATGGTGGAGCCAATGGTGGTGAATTTGCCACGGATACCATCAAGTCGGAAAATATCACTGTAGAGCAAGTGGGAAAAGGTGAAGGAACTTGGGATTGGGGCTCTTTTGAGGTTACTGCCAATGGCAAGATGAAGAAAAAGAAGTAGTCGTATGACAAATCCAGAATCTTTATCCCTTCGCCGTCGCTTGGCATTGGAGATTGGGAGAAAACTCTATCAGCAGAAGGTGAAGGAGCATCCTTTGCGCCAACTCTTCTGGGAGTGTACCCTGCGCTGCAACCTGCATTGCCGCCATTGCGGAAGCGACTGCAAGGTGAAGGCAGGGCAGCAAGACATGCCTCTGGCAGACTTCTTGCGAGTACTAGACAACATTAGGCAGCATACCGATCCTCATCAAGTGTTTGTCATCGTAACGGGTGGCGAACCCTTGATGCGTGAAGACATTGCCCAGTGTGGCGCAGCCATCTATCAGAAAGGTTTCCCTTGGGGTATGGTGACCAATGCCCTATATCTTACTCCTCAGAAATTCAATGATTTGCTCCGTGCTGGTCTCCATGCCATGACCATCAGTATGGATGGCTTGGGCGAGGAGCACAACTGGATGCGAGGCAACAAGTATAGCTTTGATATGGTTTCGCAGGCGATAGATATGCTGGTGGCTCATCCAGAGATTAAGTTTGACATCCTCACCTGTGTGAATCGTCGCAATTATCCCCACCTCTCTGCCATCAAGCAATTCCTGATAGATAAAGGTGTCAAGCACTGGCGAGTCGTAGCCGTATTCCCGGTGGGTAGGGCAGCAACCGACCCCGATATGCACCTCACTCCCGAAGAATATCGTGGCATCTTAGACTTCATCAAGCTTACTCGCAAGGAGGGCTTGATTGATTGCAGCTACGGCTGTGAGGGCTTCATGGGCAATTACGAGGGCGATATCCGCAATCATTTCTATTCATGCCAAGCTGGCGTAACAGTTGGTTCCGTTTTGGTGGATGGCTCCATCTCTGCCTGTGCCAGCATCCGTTCCAATTATCATCAAGGCAACATCTACCAAGATAATTTTATGGAAGTGTGGCAGCATCGTTTTGCCCCTTATCGCAACCGAGAGTGGATGCGCAAGGATGAGTGCGCCCAGTGCCGCCACTTCCGCTATTGCCTAGGCAGTGGTATGCACTTGCGTGATGATGAGGGAAGGCTCATCATGTGCCCGCTGCATAGGTTGAAATAAGTTTTTTATTAGATAAATTTATTCAACCGTACATCGAAATTGTTTTTAAGACTAGAAGAAAGTTCCGTTCAGCGACGTTGAACCTACATTCAGCGTCGCTGAACCTACATTCAACGTCGGCGAACGGAGATTCAACGTCGCTGAACGAAACTTTCTACTAACTCTAGAAACATTTTCCTTTAAAGGTAGATAGTAATTCCTTTAAGGGAAGAATTATTTCGGCAATGCGCAGCGCTACTTAACTTTGTTCAGATAAAAGTTCTGCTTTTTTCTAATTTTATAGAGACATTCTGTTGTCGTTTCTTTATTTTTTCGTACTTTTGCAAAAAAAAGAGGGATGAAAGGGCAAGTTACCAATACGAATAAAAGTTAAAAGTGCGTTCCTTTAGTTTACTCAATGGTAAGAGTTGCGTATTTTCTAATAAGAATAAGTATGTAGGAAACATATATAAGAGATATACAATGGAAAAGAAAATGATAAAACAAATGATGATGGCGTTGCTTTTGGCGATGATGCCTTTTGCAGCAAGCGCACAGGAAATTTCAATAGGAGGTTCATGGGCTAATGAACCAGCAAAATTGGGTAAAAACAAAACATTGGACACAAGTGTTATGGAATGCATCTATAACTATCGTATTGTAGACCATAGCATTGGAGATATGAGAGAGTATTATGCTATATTGGAAATAGGAGATACTGTTTCTAAATTTGAGAGTTATGGTTCTTATAGGCTAGATTCTGTTCTTGTTGGAAAACAACAGATGACTAACGGAGAGTTTTTAAAAACCTATAATATGTATAGACCAGACTTTAAAGAATTCTTGTTAGAAAATGCAAATACAAAACGACTGTCTTATTATGGTAAGGTATCTATAGATAGTTATACCTATCAAGAGGATATACCTCAAATTGATTGGGTATTGTCTGATAGTACAAAGATGATTTGTGGATATTTATGCCATCAAGCAACAGCAGTTTTCCGTGGACGTAATTGGATTGCTTGGTTTTGTGATATACCGAAGAGTGTTGGCCCTTGGAAATTAAATGGCTTACCAGGACTAATTCTTGAAGCACAATCAGAAGATAAAGAGTATACTTTTACTGCCATTTCTGTCCGAAAGTCTAGTTCGCCAATAATTGTCAGAGACACAGAATATTTCAAGACTACTCGTGAGCATTTTAACAAAGCTGTGGCTGATTACAAGTCTGATCCAACTAAGTCATGGAAAAATTCTCCTTTGGCTCCTAAAGATATGAATGGCAAAACGATGCCTATTCCGAAGAGAAAACTTTTTTATAATCCTTTGGAAAAGGAATAGCAGCAAGGCAGTTTAATAAAAACAAAAGTTTTAGCATGAGTTTCATCAAGCATATTGGGATGGTTGTCCTTGCGTTGCTAATAGCCTTGCCTCTCTCTGCCCAAACCACCCTCTCGGGAATGGTAAGGGACGAGTCGGGAAAGGCTCTTGGCAATGTAATGGTCAGAGCCTACAATCAACATAAGAAGTTGAAGCGTTATATGCAGACGAATAGACAAGGGGAATTCCGTCTTGCCACCACCGCTCATGATTCTATCTCCAGTATCACCTTGTCGCGGTTGAGCTATGAGACGAAGACCATCTTGAGAAAGGACTTTGGAAAGCTCAAGAACATCACCTTGCACGATGAGGCTATCAATATCAAGGAGGTGGTGGTGAGAAGTGTGCCTATCCGCCAGAGCGGCGACACCTTGACTTATGATGTCAATGCCTTCAAGAAAGAAAAGGATAGAAGCATCGAGGATGTACTGAAGCGAATGCCAGGCATCAGCGTGGATAACACGGGAGGCATCTATTACCAAGGTGAGCGCATCAGTAAGTTTTATATCGAAAACATGGACATGCTGTCGGGCAACTATACCTTGGCTACCAAGAATATCCGCCCTGACGACGTGGCTGCTGTGAATGTCTACGAAAACCATCAACCCATAAGAGCCTTGAAGAATGTTGACTTCTCCGACAAGGCAGCACTCAACCTGAAAATCAAGAACAACCGCAAGCTGAAGCCTATCGGCTATCTTCAGCAAGGACTGGGCTATGATGACCAGACGTTGTGGAAGAGTGATGTCTTCGCCATGCAAATCAACAAAAAAACGCAACAGCTCTTGTCGCTCAAGGCTAATGACACGGGCTTGACTTATAATACGTCGCAGTCTTTCGGACTCGACCAAGTTTCTGATTTCTCATCTTTTACTTGGGATGGAATCAGCCTTTCGGCACAAGATATTCCTAGTGTGTCTTTGAACCGATATGTTGACAATAAGTCGGGAGAAGGAGCTTTCAACTCTCTCTTCAAGCTGAAGGACAAACGAACACTTACTCTCAATTTGCGCTATGCTGGTGATGACCTGCACTACCAAAACCAGAAAAAATCCAGTATCTTTGTGGATGACAACCTGTATCAAGACTTCTCTGAGAAGGTGCAGGCGGCAGTATATTCTAATTCTTTGATGGGAAAGATAAAACTGGAGAATAATACGGAGAAAGTATATTTCCTGGATGACTTTACCTTCAACTCCCAGTTCTATCACAAGCATTTTGGGCTTGAGGACAACTTTGATGGCGCACAAAAGCAAAAATCAGCCAATTATCAGCTAACCAACCAGTTTAGCTCCATTTACCATATTGGCAAGAAAGTGTTTCAGTTGCAAAGCAATATCAAGTTCTCCAACACTCCTGTCAATCGTCTCCAAGCGATTCCTACCGACAAGAGTTGGGAGATGTGGCAAAGCCTCAACGAGACTGCCTTCCAGACCGACGAGCATACCTCTTTCGGATGGCAACTCGGCAGACTCGTACAAATGGGCGTCAAGGTAAACTTCGAGTCTTATTACAATAAGATTCGTTTATCCCGACTTCGTTCCGAGGAGAAGCTAGCCAACACTTTTCAGGGCTATATGCTCAATACAAGCGTGGAGCCTTACTTCCAGATGGCTTGGAACCGGCTGACCTGGGAGGTGAGAGTTCCGTTGTCTCTGCTCAACATGCATTTCGAGAATGTGGGAGAAGACAAGGATTTTCGTCATGATGACACCTATGCCAATGTCAACACCACCCTCGCATGGAAAGTGACTAAGGGACTGAAGTTTAGGTTGAGAGGAGGTTCCCGATGCAATTTCGGTGACATATCCAACTTTGTTACTTCACCGATATTCTACACTTACAAGGATGCGACGACCAAGGGCACTGGTAGCTTGACCAATCGAAACTCTCTCTTTGCAAGCGGCCATCTCGACTTCCACAATACAATGGATGGCGTTTTTGCTTCGCTTATGGGCTTGATAACTCGCTCGCAAACCAACTCGATGAGCCAAACGAGCGTATCGGATGGGGATGTTTACAACAAGGTGTCCAAGAAGAAAAATACCATGCTCGACAAGTCGCTCACTCTCAATGCCAGCAAGAATTTCCGTAGCACGGATACGTCTATCTCGCTGATGGCAAGTTTGGGAAATTACCATACTAATATTCTGTCGAAAGACAATGTGCTTAAACTCGTAAATGATCGTTATCTGGTAAATACCCGATTGGAACAGGCGTTTTGGAGCGACAAGCTGAACTTGTCTTTGGAGTACTCTTATTACCAAATGCAAAATAGAGTGAAGGACTTGGGGACTACGATGCGAGAGTACCAAGGTAGCTTTGGGCTTTCTTTCTTCTTGGTAGAGGACTTGGAGTTGTTCGGCGATGTCAGCATGAACTGGCTCAAGGACGCAGACCATCAGGAGCATGAGAGCGATGCCAATGCTGGCATCCGATATAAAAAGAAGAGCATAGAGTTGGAGTTGCTAGCCCAAAACTTAACAGATCAAAGGGTTTATGTGGTCAATAAGCAGATAAAGGAGAGCAATTATCGATACATTTATCAGTTGCGTCCTATCGGATGCACTTTCAGCGTAAAATATAATTTCTAATAATCCAATAAGGATGGTGACTTACTCGTCATCATCCTTATTGTTATCGGCTACGATTTGCGGACCTCTTACCTTGACCTTAATGACCTGATTAACCATTAGTATAGGTTAATAATCACAAAAAGTTACCCTAAGGTAAGTTACCTTTGGGTAACTTTTTGTATTTTATCATGCTTTATTCTTCATCATCCTTGTTGTTTGCCACAACCTGCGGACCTCTTACCTTCTTCTTTTCATTTCTCCCCCTTGATTATTATCTTAAATATCCGTAAAAAAATTACGGATTATTGGTTTTTTATATATCTTTGCAAATGCTTAGCTGCACTTGACATTATAATAATTGAAAGATGGTTTTCATTGTTTTATAGTGTGTTTGCTTTGCATCAACATTATTGTTATCAATTAAATATAAAGTATATAGAACCATGTTAGTAAAATTTGCCGTAACGAACTATAGAGGATTTGCTAATCGCATAGAATGGGATTTGTCGAAACCAAGTAACTATTCGTTCAATACTTTTGCCATTAAAGATGGTATCATCAAGAATGGCATCGTGTATGGACCTAACGGTTCTGGCAAGTCGAACTTTGCAATGGCCATCTTCGACATCACCAATCATCTTTCACAGAAGTGGAAGAAGGTGAACTATTATGATAACTTTACATATACGGGAAAGTTGAACTTCCCCGTAAAATTTGAATATGCCTTCAAGTTTATGGATGATACGTTACTATATACATATAGCAAATCGCCTGATGGAAAGCTGGAGGAAGAAGAACTTGTTGTGAATAACAAACTTATTTTCTGCAACAAGAATTCTGTCTTGACATTGGATGATGTTGAGTTCCCGATGGATTCTGCGGTGAAGGCAAACCTTGCCAATAACGCCAACAATGTATCCATCGTAAACTTTCTGCTTACTTCCTATCCTCTTGCCAAGGAACATTATCTTCTGAAGCTGCAGCAATTCGTAAACTCAATGTTATGGTTCAGAAGTGTTGAAAAAAATGAGTTTATGGGGTTGGCTACTGCTCCGGCTAATCTCGATGAGTATATCATCAAGAATCAGCTGACTCGGGACTTTGAGGACTTCATCCATCGGGTAAGTGGACAAAGTTTTGAGTTTCAGGAGCCAAAGGATGATGATAAAGAGTTGTATTGCGTATTTGGATTAGGTCGCATTCCATTCGATAAGATTGCATCAACGGGTACTCAATCTCTGATGCTGCTTTATTACTGGCTGAAACAGATGACAAATGCATCGTTCGTTTTCATCGATGAATTTGATGCTTTCTATCATTTCAGACTCTCTTATGAGGTTTGCAAGACTCTCTTTGCCCTTCCATGTCAGGCTTTTACGTCATCACACAATACCTATCTGATGACCAACGACTTGCTTCGCCCAGACTGCAATTTCATCTTGCAAGACAACAAAATCAAGCCGTTGAGCGACTGCACCCAAAAAGAGTTGAGATTCGGGCATAATATAGAAAAAATGTTTAGAGGTAACGCATTCGAAGTATGATACTATTCGTTTTTGAAGGAGTAAAACGGGAGCCGGATTTGTTCCGCACCATTCAGCGATTATACTTTGCAAACAGAGATGAGCAGATAGTATGTTCCTATAACAACAACATCTATCAACTATACAAAGATTTGCAGGAGTATGATGGCGATGGAGATATTGTGTCTTTACTTATGGAGATATTTGCCGGTCAAGCAGACAATCCGCTCAAGGATATTGATGCTTCTGCTGACATTTCGGAAATCTATCTGTTCTTCGACTATGACTTTCATAACCGGAATTTATCTCTCGAAGAAATCAACAGGCAGGTAAAGGAAATGCTTGAAACTTTCAATAATGAAACGGAGTTTGGTAGGCTTTATATTGACTATCCGATGGTTGAGTCTATACGATATACTAAGCAGTTGCCCGATGCAAACTATTGGACGTATTCTGTAACACGTTCTGAGTGTGGTAAGTTCAAAGGTGTATCTGCCGATTTTTCTGCGTATGACAGTTTCGATTTCATCCTACTGAAAGATCATCGAGAGCCAACAGAAGAAGAGATGAAGGAAGTCAAGCAGAATTGGGAATATTTAAAGGAAATGAATGTGGGAAAAGCGAACTATCTATGTAAGGGGAAGAATTCGATGCCTGCATCTAAAGAAGACATACTTCAAGACAAAATATTCAACTCACAATTAGAGCAGTATGTGAATACCGAAGATTGCAAAGTAGCCGTACTCAATGCTTTCCCGATATTTCTATTTGACTATTTCAAATGAGACGGCGGTCTTCATTGATGACCTTTAGTATAGGCTCATAATAGCAAAAAGTTACCCTGAGGTAAGTTACCTTTGGGTAACTTTTTGCATTTTATCATGCTTTATTCTTCATCATCCTTATTGTCTGCCACAATCTGCGGACCTCTTACCTTGTCCTTCAGGCTCAGACCTTTCTTGATCTCGATGTTCACACCATCGCTTAAGCCGGTGGTTACTTGCTTGCGCTCGTAGGTCTTCTTCTCGCCGCTGCCCTTTACGATATAAACAAAGGTGCTGTCGCCGCTGAACTCGATAGCACTCTCGGGCACGGTGATTACGTGGCTCGCCTTTGCCAATACAATCTCGGCGTTGGCGCTGTAGCCGGAACGGATCTTGCCGCCCTTTACTGAGCGGACGGCTGCCTTTACCTCAAACTGGTTGGCTCCATTGTTCTCTACAGCCTTTGGTGAAATGTACTCCAGGTCGGCATCAAACTTCAGGTCCTGCATCGCTCCGATGGTAATCTTCATCGGCATTCCCACTACCAGATTGCCCACTTCGGTTTCGTCGATGTTGCCACGGAAGATGAGGTCGTTCATGTTTGCCACGCTGGCGATGGTGGTTCCATCATTAAAGGTGTTGGCAAGAATCACGGAGTTACCCACCTTGACAGGAATATCGAGGATAATTCCCGAAATGGTAGAACGGATGAGGGTGGAAGAAGCGCTGGCGTTGCTCTTGGAAACACCATCACGAACTACTTCGAGCGCATCCAGGGCGGCAACTTTCTCCTCCTTTGCCTGTTGCAATGACTGTTTTACCTTATCAAACTCATCGGCGCTGACCAGCTGCTTCTTGTAGAGCTGTTCCTCGCGACCATAGTTTACCTGTGCCTGCTTCAGGTTAATTTCGGCAAGGCGCACACGAGCCTGCGCCGAACTGAGCTGTCCCATGTCCGGAATCACCTTTACCTTGGCGATTACCTCGCCTGCCTGCACGAAATCGCCTGCCTGCTTGCAGATTTCGGTGATGATACCGCTAATCTGAGGCTTTACGTTCACCTCGTTGCGAGGCTCTATCTTACCCGTAATCACCGTGGTCTTCAACACATCGCCCATCTTTGGGGTAAACTCGGTATATTCCACAGGCTTAGGCTGTGATTTCTCATAAAGGAACACGAAGGTTCCGATGAAAATCAAGGCGACTATCGCCGCAACTATCAACTTTGAATACTTTTTCATATCTTTTATATCTTATTTTTCTTTTATTCGTCTCTCATTGCATCTACCGGCTTGATGCTCATGGCTCGCCAGGCTGGGGCAAGTCCGGCTAGGCCGCCAAGGATGCAGATGAGGATGGCTGAGGAGATGGCTGTCCAGAAATCTACCTGGAAGTGGGCGGTGAGAATGCCATCCGTGGTGTTCGCCATCTCCAGCATCTGCAGGATGGCTACTCCGAAGATGATGCCGCTCATGCCTGCCACCAGGGTGAGGAGAATACTCTCTGAGATGATTTGCGAGAGAATCATCTTCGGCGTGGCGCCGATGGCTCGGCGAATGCCTATCTCGGTGGTTCGCTCCTTCACCGTTACCATCATGATGTTGGAAACTCCGATGGCGCCGGCGAGAAGGGTGCCGATACCTACCAGCCAGATGAGGAAGTTGACGCCCTTAAACAGATTGTCGAGCATCTGGAAGAGCACCTCCGTATTGAACACCATGATTCCCTTTTCATCTGAAGGGTCGATGTTGTGAGCCCTGGCTATGGTTTCACGCATTCGCTGGGCGATGCTGCTCATTACCACGCCCGGCTTACCGGTGGTAGCGATGATGTCGATGGCGGTTCCGCGGTTGTAGGCGGTGCGGAGCACGGTTTGCGGAATGGTGATGGTTTCGTCGGCTCTACCGCCGAAGTTCACGCCATTTCCCGATCGGTAATCCACACCTACCACCGTGTAATAGGTGGAATCCACTCGCACGCTCTTGCCGCACGGGTCACCGCCGCCGGGGAAGAGGGTCTTGTAAATCTGTTTGCCGATGACGCAAACCTTGCGCTGGCGGCGCACATCCATCTCGTTGATGTATCTGCCGTAAAACATTTTAGGCACGGAAACCTGGGCGTAATCGGGATTCACGCCCTGCGTGCTGCCGCTGAATTTCTTGTCGCCAAACACCACCGACTTGTTGCCTCCGAAGAGCAGCGGGGTAATGACATCGAGTTCGGGCACCCTGTGGCGCAGTCGCTCCAGGTCTTTCTCTTCCATCTGCCAGGAGCGCCCCTTGTTGAATCCCTTGTAGG
>OBIB01000064.1_pt1 | contig 38583 bp, 22 predicted proteins | sample 1496261 | NCBI WGS metagenome assembly OBIB01 (sample SAMN05065771, study PRJEB22554) | human gut metagenome | biome: ENVO:2100002; feature: ENVO:00000062; material: ENVO:00002003 | host: Homo sapiens | place: USA
GAGGATTTCCTCTTCAACGAGGACGAATACTAATCGCTCAAAAAGCCACACGAACAGCTTAGAGCGTTGAATATAAGCGGTATAGGAATTGTACAACAACATTCCTATACCGCTTTTTCGGTACTACTTGATTATCCTTACGATAAGTCCGTATCTAAGTATTTAATGCAATAAGCTGATTCGTTATTATTGGAAAATAAATAAAAATAACTTTCAGGAAAGTTGTAGTATTCCTCTATATATTTTATATTTGCACCTGACAAGTTCGGAAAAGTGTCATATTTGACACAAAACAGAAGTTATCGGTGCAAATATGAGAATTAAAAGAGACATAATAAATAAATTCAAGGAATGGAAAGATGCTGAAAAGCATAAGCCAATCCTGTTGAAAGGAGCCCGTCAGATTGGCAAGACATGGGCTATGGAAGAGTTTGGAAGAGAATGCTTCGACTATACGGCGAAATTTGACTTTGACCGCCAGAAAGAGTTGCTGTCTGCCTTCACCGAGTCAAAGGAACCAGCACGCATAATAAAGGAACTCGCCCTTTATAGCCGAGTGCCTCTTGTTCCAGGCAAGACATTGCTCATATTCGATGAGATACAAGAATGTGAAGAAGCACTCAACTCGTTAAAGTATTTTTGTGAAGATGCTCCCGAATGGCATATTATTGCAGCAGGTTCGCTGTTAGGAGTGGCTGTTAAAAGGAGGAGAATGACCGTTCCAGTAGGAAAGGTGCAGGTTATGCGTATGTATCCGATTACGTTCAAAGAGTATCTGCGAGCCAGCGATTCCCATACATTCAATTTTGTGGAACAGATAGAACAGCCAGAGAAATTGCCTCTTATTATACTTGACAAGTTAAAATCTGAATACCGCAGATATATGGTGTCTGGAGGAATGCCAGAAGCTGCCGTAAGTATGCTTGAAAATCAGGGAATGCAAGCTGTGGACGACATATTGCAAGGCATATTAGACTTGTATGAGCTTGACTTTGCCAAGTATGCAGAACCTCGCGAGATACCACGCATCCATGCTATTTGGCATTCACTTCCGTCTCAACTTGCCAAGGAAAATAGAAAGTTCATATATAAGATTATAAAGAAAGGAGCAAGAAGTCGTGATTATGAAGACGCTTTGTTGTGGCTTGAAGATGCTGGTATGATATATCGTGTGAATGCGGTGTCGAAACCAGGAATGCCTTTAAGTGCCTACGAAGAACCAGACATATTCAAGATTTATGCTAGTGACTGCGGACTGTTGCGACGATTGGCCGGACTACCAGGAAGAATTGTCATTGACCCGACTGCCAATTACACAGAATTTAAAGGTGCAATGGCAGAGAATGCAGTGCTGCAAAGCCTGTTGCCATCGTATGGTTCTATGCCTTACTATTGGTCTTCGGAAGGAAAGGCAGAGATTGAATATCTGTTACAGCGAGAGGATGAGATAATCCCTGTAGAGGTAAAGGCCGAAAATTGTGTCAGTGGAAGAAGTATTGTTGTTTATAACGAGCGTTACCAGCCCAAAAACCGTATACGTTTCTCGTTTCTCAATTTACAGCAAAACTGCGGAATGTTAGCTTGTCCCTCGCCTTTAGCTGAGTGGGCTATGAAATGGTTGAACAAATAATCCACTTTTTCGCATGAGATTTGAATGAAATATCAAGAAGTGTTACGCGCCATTCTCACCCCGTTAGGGGGGGATATAAGGTAGCCAGGTATGAGATTAAGAACTTGTTCCACACTCATACCTGGCTATTTTAATTTATTTTCTGTTTAAGTTTTACATGCCAATAACCACTCTTTGCAAGTAGTAGCAGAGAATACCAGCCATGTAACCTACAAAGGCAATCCAAGTGATGTTCTTCATATACCAACCAAAGCTGATTTTTTCAAGACCCATAACTACCACACCAGCAGCCGATCCAATGATGAGCATTGAGCCACCTACACCAGCACAGTAAGCAAGGAGTTGCCAGAAGATGCCGTCTTGTGCAAAGTCGCCCAATTCAGCAACAGGATACATGCCCATGCAACCTGCTACAAGGGGAACATTGTCCACAATGCTTGAAAGCACACCAATAATACCTGTAACCAAGAAGTGGTTGCCATCGAACGCTGTGTTTAAGCCAGTGCCTAACTGTGTAAGCACGCCTATTGTTTCGAGACAAGCTACAGCCATCAAGATGCCTAAGAAGAAGAGGATGGTAGACATGTCAATGCGCGAAAGCATGTTGGTTACACGCTTCTGCATTGCACCCTTTTCTTCAGCGTGACCCAAGTGGCGATAAAAGAGTTCGGTAACAGTCCACAAAATGCCGAGAACCAACAAAATGCCTACAAAGGGAGGTAAGTGTGTAATACTCTTGAAAATAGGCACAAAAATCAAACCACCTACACCGAGAAAGAAGATGATCTTGCGTTGGTGAGCCGTAAGTTCATCAGCACAACAGGTTTGTGCATTGGTATTGCTCATTACCAAATCGCCTTTGAGACGGTATTGCAAGATAAGCGCTGGAATAACCATTGAAACAACTGAGGGGATGAGAATTTCCTTTATAACACCTGCAGCCGTAATGAGACCCTTATTCCACAACATGATGGTTGTAACGTCGCCTATGGGCGAGAAGGCACCACCTGAGTTTGCAGCAATAATAACAAGCGAAGCATAGATAAGGCGGTCTTTGTGGTCGCTAACCAATTTGCGCAAAATCATAATCATCACAATGCTGGTAGTCAGATTGTCGAGAATGGCAGAAAGCACAAAAGTCATGCAAGCAATGCGCCACAGCAATCCACGTTTGCTTTTTGTACGCATCATGTCGCGCACAAAGTTGAAGCCTCCATTTTGGTCAACCAGTTCCACAATGGTCATAGCTCCCATTAAGAAGAAGAGTGTGGTAGAGGTGCTACCCAAGTGTTTTTCAATCACGTCGCTTACTGCAAGGGGAATGTTATCGCCCAATAAAGCAGCAGGCAAGTATTGTTCGGGGCCAAACATAAAGATTGTCCAGCATCCCACAAACATAAGCAGCGCAATGGCTGCCTTGTTGATTTTTGTGACGCTTTCAATGGCAATCATGAAATAGCCAAACACAAAAATCGCCACAATCAGTGTAGTAAGAGTTGTCATTACTTTTGTTTAATTTATAACTGTTTTTTAATTCGTGGCAAAGGTAGTGCAAAAATTCGATTAAGTGAGAGGAACGAAAATTCATTTTCGCTCCCGAACGTGAGAATTTTATTAAAATTGAGTGCAAAGCAAAACAAAAGACGTGACTTTTGTTTTGCTTTGCCGAGATGCAGCCTACTTTATGAAAAGGTAGTGCCTTAACTGTCAACAAATCCCCTTATCATTTAGACGTAAAGCGCAATACGAATAAGTTTGTCCGCTATCAAAATATCACTACACAGCAACAATAACTTACAATCTGTAAAATAATTATGCAAAATACTTGGCGTTTATTCATTAAAACACTACCTTTGCCCCCGTTATAACAAACAATAACGCTTATTCAATATAAAACAAAATAAAACTAAAATAACACGCAGCTTATGAGAAATCTTTACACTGCTTTAGCAGCAGCACTCATGGCAAGTGCCGTTGCAACTGCACAACCCGCCCAGATGAAAGGGTTGCGCTTTACTCCCAACAAAAAGAATTTGGTAGAAGCCAAGAAGTCGGGCTACGTAGCCATGCTTCCCTTTGCACCGCAGCAAGCACAAGGCAAACATAAGTCGCCCGTAAAGCGTGCCGAAAGTGCTATTGCACCGCTCATAAGCGAGCAGCCACAAGGCACATTACACAACAACCTTTATCGTTCGGGCGAGAGCTTTGTGAACATGATGGGAGGTGTGGCACAGTTACCCTTTGATGGTGTGCGTGGCTGTGTTGTTGTGGCAGACGATAATAAGACCATCTATTTTAAAGACCCTATCGGTGCCTATTATAGCGAAGGATGGATAAAAGGCGAACGCACGCAAGGCGACACCATTGTAGTGAAGTTGCCACAGCAGTTTGTACACGAGGAATATGAAGACGGCGACCAAGATGGTTACCTCTTTAAACTGAAACCTACCAAGATGCAAGAGGACTTGGGTGATACTATTGTTACTTACACCACCTTTGTGCCTGATGCCGATCAAACTGTGAAGTTTGTGTGGAGCAACGATACCATTCGCATGATTAACACTACACAAGATAGCAAGTTGTTGGGTATGTGTAACGAGGATGGCGAATGGTATGGTTTTGGCGACTATGTTTCGCGCTACGAAGTGTTTAACCAGCAGCCCGTAGCACCGAAGGATGGTAGCAAAGCACAAACCGTGGCAGTTACTTACTTAGAATCTGGTCAAAGCTATGGTCGTGTAATGAAGATGGTGAAGGAGGGTAACCAAGTTTACGTGGCAGGACTCAACCAAGCCATGCCTACGCTTTGGGCAAAGGGTACGGAAAACGGAAATGTCATCACCTTTGAGGGACATCAGTATATGGGACTCGACTCTCTGACACAATCTTACACCTTCTTCGAACCTGTGGCACACAAGCAAGTGTGGTTTGACTATGGCGATGGCACGGGCGACTATTACGATGACCCTTACATGGTTAGCAAAATGGACTTTGCCTATGATGCCGAAAGTGGAGTGTTTAGCTCTGACAGTACATTCTTTGTGAACCAGGGCTATAAGCGGGTGAACCAAATGTACACCTACGACGAACCTTCTTTTGCTCCTTGGACTGAGAAGGCGGTAACTCCCTTAGCTGTAGATGAAATGGATATGTACTATAGTCCTTATACTGAAGAGAATGGCTGTGGCTACTTGTCGTTTGCACCCAGCGAATTTGATGAAGAGGGCAATTTGCTCGACACCGAAAAACTCTTCTATACCATCTACCTCGATGATGAACCTATGACTTTCGACCCCGAGGAATATCCTTCGTTGAGCGAAGAAACTACCGAAATGCCTTACAACTTTAGCAACCAGCAAAACATTGTGAACTATGCTGGCATGTTTAATGTGAACATCTACTACACAGGCTTCGATAGCTTGGGCGTTCAACTCATTTATAAGGGTGGTGGCGAAATACGTAAGTCTCCTATCACTTACGTAAGTGCTACGGGTGATACCGATGCTATTCACCAAGTAGGTTTGGCTGGTAAAAAGGTTGTAGCTACTACCTATACCGACCTCTATGGTCGCCGCGTAAGCCATCCTACTCATGGCGTGTTCATCCAAAGCCAACGTATGGCAGACGGAACCCAAAAGAGTACGAAGCGCATTTTTTAAAATGCATCCTTATTAGAATAGCAATTCTCTAAAATGCATTCTTATTATATATAATAGGAGGTAGCGGCACACAACGCAACAAAGTTGAAAAGTGGCAGACTGCCTCCTATTTTTATCGAACGCAAAACAAACGCAGCATGAAACCTATTATACACACCCTCACCCTATTGTTGTTCACCTTTGTAACATTATGGTCGTCCGCAACAGCACAAACCACCACCGAAACCACCAGCATGGACTATGCCTATGGCAACGGAAATGATGATTTAGCATTGTGGGGAACAGGTAAAAAAGAGACCTACGATGTAGCCATACACATCAACAACCCAGCCCTTGTGGGAACAACCATTAAGGGTGTTACACTCTACATTCCTCCCACACCAGCTGTCACCAACCTCAAAGTGTGGATGAGCAAAAACTTGAATGTAGAAACCATTGACGGAAAAAAACAAAACGTAGCAGACATCACCACACAAGATGCTGATACTGCCCAAGCCTTTAACGAAACCTACATTCCCTTTGTACATCCCTACACCCTCACCTCCGAAGGTGTGTATGTAGGCTACACCTTTACCATCACAGCAGTAGGTAGCGACAAGTATGCAGCCAATCCCCTTGTAGTATGCTACAACACAACCCCTGGAGGCTTCTACATCCACACCACTAAAAAGTATTTAAAGTGGATAGACAATTCCAGCTTTGCCAATTTAGCACTGCAAGTGCGATTGGATGGTGTAACCGCTAACGGTGCCAAAGTAGCCCCCACAACAACTGCTTACGTTCAAACAGGAAAGACCTCAACCATCTCCCTCCCTATTGTAAACTATGGAGCAAATGGGGTACAATCCGTTGACCTCATCTACACCATCGATGGCAAAACCTTAACCCAACAAACCACCTTACCAAGCAACCAACAAATGCAAGGCGAGTTTGGCAAACAAACCAGCGTAGCCATGCAACTGCCAGCCTTAGCAGCCGATGGTGTTTATCCCGCTACGGTGCGCATCAATAAGGTAAATGGCAAAGACAATCCTTATGCCAACAACGAACAAACCTTTAGTGTAGATGCGCGTGCCTTCCTTCCTCAACACCGCGTGGTGGTTGAAGAGTTCACAGGAACTTGGTGCTCCAACTGTCCCCGTGGTTATGCAGCCATGAAAGCCATGAAGCGCCTCCATCCCCAACAATTCATAGGTTTAGCTTATCACAACAAAGATAGCATGCAGGTTATGAATGGCGAGGACTTCCCCGTAGTTATAGAAGGATATCCTAATGCCACCATTGAGCGTGGCACTGTGCTCGACCCCTACTTTGGAACCGACAAAACAGGTACACGTCCTTTCTATTTCGAAACCGAGTGGCAAGCTGTTGCAGCACAACCAGCCTTAGTTGACGTAGCTGTAACTGCAAAGCTTACTGCCGATGGCAAGCGTGTAGAGGCACAAGCCAGTGTTACCTCGCCACGTCCTGAGTCACAAGCCAACTATCACCTTGAGTTTGTGCTCGTAGGCAATGGTCTGAAAGGTACAGGCAGTGGCTGGGATCAAGAAAACGATTATAAAGACTATCCTGCTGATGCCTTCCCCGAACCTGAATTTGCTCCCTTCTTAGGCACAAGCAGTGTAGTAAGTGGTTTGGTTTACGACGATGTCGTGTTAGCCACAACACGTTTGTTAGGAACTGATGTACCCTTACCATCCACTCTGCAAGCTTACGAAGCCTACCATGCTGAGGCAGCCTTCAGTCTTCCTCAAGTGCTTGCCACCTACACAACCGATGTTACCAAGCAACGTCCTGTTTCAATGAACAAACAAAAGTTAGCTGTTGCAGCACTTCTCATTGACAATGCCACAGGCAAGGTTGCCAATGCAGCCCTAACTGCAGTAGATGCTTCGGCATATTCCACAGGCATACAACTTCCCACCTTTACTCCCACAACTCCCACCCACTACTATGACTTGAGCGGACGACAAGTTCAAGCCAACCAAAAAGGCGTATTTATTACGAACACGGGAAGAAAAGTAGTGAGATAAGGAAAAAATATTTTTAGAATGTATTGCTAAAAAAGGCTCTAATAATCTGGTTGGATTATTAGAGCCTTTTTGAATAGATGTAAAGGGTAAAATGAGTTGTGTATAAAAAAGCACACACCTACTTACCTACTTAATATCCAATGGCAAAAGTATCTAACGTGAAGACCTTGTTGGCTTCGCCTAAAATGAGGGGAGCAGCAGCAATGGGTTCGCATACATGCACTTGGTTGTAGACAGTTTGTTGCAACTGTCCATCAACAATCACCTTAATCATGCCATTGTTTTCGCGCAGACACTGAATGGTGTGCGGTTTGCCATCGTTAACGGCCATAAGAGAGTTAGCAGTGAGGGCGCCCACCTTGAAACGTAGTTTACCTCGCACCAAGTAAATGCCATAGGCTTCAGCTTGGCGCATGATGTTGGCATCTGCCTCGGTGGTGGTAAGCGTAAAGCTAACGTTGAAACCACCTTTGCCCACAAAACTCTTGTGTGTGCCGAGGTGCACTTGCTCGTGAAGGGTTACAGGCTTCTCAATGCGAACCAAAGTGCTGTCGGGGGCAAAGTAGAAGATGGGAGAAGTGGCTTCGGTGAGGTTTCCTTGCCAATCTTTTAGTCCCTTGATGCGCACCGTGTAGGACTTGATGTGATTGAGCTGGGTGGGGAATTGCAAGGTGAGTGTACGATAGTCAGCCGCTGTGGTTACATGCAAGGCTTTGCCTACTCGCTTGTTGCCAGCATAAAGTTCAAAGTTGGCAGCTTCTGCCACAACGGGTTTATCCATTTGCAGCAATACTTCACCTTGTGCCGTGCTTTGTACTTTATAGACTTGGGCAGCTTGGGCGTTGGGAACTGCAAAATGAATTAAACGAATTTCGCCTGGTTGCAAGGTGAGTGTGAGCGTATCGGCATAAGCATATTGCTTCTGGGATTGGATGCAAGCAAATGGTGTGGGGTTGGTTGTGCTGTCGGTAGCATTGCCTGTATATTCCATGATGAGCGATGCCGTGAGATGGGCAGCATCCTCAGGTACACCCACAGTGTTGTTGAGCGTGAAGGTGTAGGTTTGGGGGTGTGCCGATGGGTTGCGGAAAGACACAATGCCTTCAGCCTGATGATTGGTTTTGTTTTTTTGCCAGCATGAGTAGCCATAGACTTTGCCTGTAAGGGGAGAGGGACCGAAGTAGAGGGAATTACGCAGGGTTTCGTAGTTTTGCTCTACAAAACGAAGTGCCTCGGCATTGATCATCCATTTGTTGCCCTCATCCATAAGGTTGTGGCTGTAGAGCATCTCCCAAAATGCGGTGCCACGTGTTGCCATCATGTAGAGGTAGGCACGAAATTCGGCATCAGTCATTGCATGAGGTGCAACACCACCAGTTTTGCCATAAACAGGGTCGTGGTTAAAGAGGTGAGCTAACGGAAATTGCAACTGCTGACGGTTGATGAAGGTGTAGTAGCGATCATCGCGATAAGAGAGTTGTTGGTCCATTTCGCGGTCACGACCTTGAACCACCTCGTGCCACATGTCGCGTGAGTTTTGCATCCACACGGAGTTGCACCATTGCAATATCCAAGGTGAGGGATTAACGTAGCAAGTAAGATTTATCCAAAGGTTTTGTTTGCGGCTATCGGCATCGGCATAGAGAGCAGCAAGCGTGTGATACCAACGTTCCCAATGTTCGGTAAAGTAGTAATTGCCTTGTTTGCCTCCTGTTATGTAGCGTCCGTGGGTTGAAGCTTGCGGTTGCTGTGTGGCAAAGCCATCGAGTTTCCAATAGTTTACACCATAATTGCGTTGTTGGGTGAGGAAGAAATCCTTGAGTTTTGCCACATACACAGAGTCACCAGTCACGGCATCGTAGGTCGTGGTGCTATAGGTGCCATTTCCGTTCTTTTCAAGCAGTTTTCCCCATTCTTGATTAAAGTTGTAGCCTCCGCGTGGACCTAACCACATACCAAAGCCTGAACCTAAGCGATGGGCTATGTCGCTGGCACCTTTAAGCCCTGTAGGGAATTTGGAATTAAACTCCCAAAAGCCTGTTTGGTTCGGAGTGTCGCCCGACTCAGGAGTGCCTATTTGACTATAGTTGTTCCAACCATCGTCTACCACATACGAGTCCATGGGGCGTAAGCCATATCGCGTAAAGCCGTGCTCCATCTTTACGAACGATGAGTTAATGCGCTCTTCGGTAATGTTCATCATCCAATCATACCATGAGTTATACTGCAAGCGAGCTTGAATGGGGCGAGCTATAGAGTTGATGTATTGAAAAAAGTCGGTGCGAATAACATTGGGGTCGGTTGCTGAGCGTGTAGCACCAATAACGTTGCTCCATGTGCGAAATTGTCCTTCAGCGTTAAGGCGATGTTCGTTGAGGTGGAGTGTTTGCAACGATTTGCCACTGTAGTAGCGTGTGTGGTATGCGCCATTGGCATCTATTTCATTTTCAGCTTGTGGAAATTCAGAGCCAAAGAATAAGCCATCTACATACACGGGTTGTCCTAAGGTGATAGTGTATGCCGACATGCCTCCTTCGCCTCCTGCTGCTTGTTGACGTGTCCACTTGTTGGTAGCTGCCACTTGCTGTGTGCCTAAGTTCTCCATTTCAATATAGTCAATGGGAATTTGGCTTGTAGCGGCATCGGCTGCTTTAATAAGCAAGTATTTGCGCATAAAGTGGTCGTTATTGTTCATCTCTACCACCATGTCAATGTCCCAAGTAGAAGTTACCCCATCGGCAGGATTGGTATAGGGAGTTGGAGCAAGGTCAAAGACAATGCGTTTGCCATTAGCTATATTTTCGGTGCGCACGTTATTAAGCTTCATTGCCGAAGCCTTGAGACCTGTAGCTGGTGCATTATTGGCTGTGACGGTTTCGGCTGTAAGGTAGAATTCGGCACAAGCTCCAAAGGGTGCACCATTGGTTGATGAAGTTTCGGTAAGCTTTACGTACTTTGCTTTACAAACTTTGCCAAGCGACACCCAAATGGTGCCTGTGTTGGTGTAGGTTAGCTCGCCTTTTTTAACGAGCGTCCATTTTTGTTTGTCGTTTGAGATATAGAATTCATAGCCCTTGATGTTGCCATTTGACATAGCACCATAGGCTCCTGAACGTGGCAAGTAGCCAAAGCCACGGAAGCTACACTTTTTGCCCAACGAGAGGATGAGGCTGTGTGGCAAATGGTTGTTGCCTTTCTTGCCACCACCATGGGGTGTAGCATACCAAGTGTGCCATAGGGTGCCATTATCCCCATCAATGGCTAAAGAAGGATTGCCCACCATGTCAGACTCTACGCACCAAGAGTCGGCTTCGGCAGTCCATTTTTGACGATTGAGTGGGGTGTAGTCGCGCTTTTGTGGATTCAGTGCAAACTCCTCACTACCTGCTGTTGGGGTAAAAACAAGGTTATTAGCGCGTTTGTTAATAAGTTTGCCAGGAGTTAGGCAATTGTTAGCAATGTTGAATGTGCGCGAAAGGTAGGCGTTGCCAATGGTTATTTGTTGGTTGTTTTGGGTTACTTGCACTTGTGCACAAGTGTTATGTGTGCAAACAGTAAACAGCAAGGAGCCTAATAATAGGGTTGTTTTGTAGATGTTCATGGCTACGTTAGTAATATGTAAAAACAAAAATGAGTTTAGGGGGCTTTTTTATGACAAAAGTTCCCTAAACTCATTGAAGTCGTCTAAACTTTTATGAATTCGTCAGAAAAGTTTTTAGACGACTTCATTCTATTAAAGTTTTGGTCCAAACGAGAGGTCGCCTGCATCGCCCAAGCCTGGTACGATATAAGCGTTGTCGTTAAGAATGGGGTCGATGGCAGCTACCCACAAAGTTACATCATCGGGGAATACACTGCATAAGTGGTCTATGCCCTCTTGCGCTGCAATGGCACAGCAGATGTGAAGTTTTTTAGGTTTGCCATGTGTAAGGAATGCCTTGTACGACAATTCGAGCGAACCTCCTGTTGCCAACTACCATTAAGAAGGTGCAGTCGTCGAGTTGAGGTGCGGCTATATAGTCTACGTGAATTTTAATGTCTTCGCGTAAACCTTCGTCGCGATGTGCTGCTACAAAGGCAGAGTCTGCTTGGTCGAACGTATCGAGAAAACCCTCGTGAAAGGCTACACCTGCACGGAGCACGGTGCCAACTACAATGCGATCGTCGTAGGTTGGAACCTCTTTTGTGCCAAGTGGGGTGGTTATGGTTTTGTCTGAATAGTCGAGCGTGCGGCTCACCTCGTAAGCAATGGCACGAGCTATGCGCTGCATGTTGCGACGGAAGAGGGTGCGGTTGCGCTGAATTTCAACATCGCGCAACTGAGCCATGTAAGAGTTAATTACTGAACTGCGTTCACCAAGATTGATTACTTTCATAGATAGATTGACTGTATTGAAAAAGAAAAAACTCCCACGCATCTCGCGGTGAAACGAGATGTCTGAGAGTTTTTTTGATGTTTATAAAACTGTAAATATATGTCTGCTACAAAGCATTGTGCTATGTGCTTTCATTGATACCAAACTTTTTTTTCAAAAAAATTATTTTGCAATGCGCTTTTTGCGGTCGGATGTAATGTAAATGCCTTGACGCGGTGCTTTGTTGAGGCGACGTCCTTGAAGGTCGTAAATAGCAGTGGTAGCTTTCGGCATAATAGCTTCAGCAGCCTGGATGTCGGTAACAATGTCAGTAGGTTCGATGTACCAAAGACTTGCATTGGCAGTCGCATACCAAGGCACAATGCGTTGGCAGTCGCCAGCAAGGTGCAGAGCATTGAGCGAAGCATCTGTAGGAGTGACACATACCAATGCGCTAAGACCATTGGTTGAAGTGTTCACCTTATAGGCTGCAGCCTCATTCAGTGTGGTTACCACAGGTGTTTTGGTTTCTCGGGCAGCTGTTGCACCAAGGTAAACACCTTCGCCTTCGCTCGCAATTTTCCAAGTACCCTTTTCTGCAGGAATGAAAGAGAAGAGTTGGCTCTCATCCGCTTCGCTAAGTGCGCCAGCAGTAGTGCCTTGTGCATTGGCTACAAGATAAAGCGTAGCATTTTTGCGTTCGCTGTTGCGGATGCGATATTTAATGCCACGTTCAATTTGTAAGCAGGGCGCATTAACAATGGCAGCATTCAGTGCTTCGTAGTTCTCTTTCGAGGGTGCTTCGGTGTAGGTTTTACAGGCAGCTTCAATGCTTTCGGCGCCTTGCGTGCTGATGCATCCCACGAAACCTGAATTTTTTTTTAAGCCGTCAACCTTTTGGTTGATACCATTCTTCACAATTTCGTTGCGCAAAGCCTTGAGTGCAGCTTCGTCGGCAGCATAGAAGGTATAAGCACTGTCAGTAATCTGCTCGAGTGAGTAGTTTTTGTAAACAATGGTATAGTCATAACCAAAGGTACTCTCTTCATAGAGGAAACCTACTTTGTTGTCGTGCTGCAAGGTCATTGTTGAGTAAGCCGAACCCATGTAGCTGCTCTGATGACGTCCATCCCAATTTGCAGCAAGACTGTCGGGAGTGATAAAGTCGTTGAGCGAAGCCAATTCCTTGTAGTAGATACCTACGTTGGTACGTCCACCACCAAAGGGAACAGACTGAAGGAAGAGATACACATTTTTGCCATCGGCTTTACGTGTTGCAGGGAGAATCAATGTTTCGCCGTTGCAGCTATTGGTCTCAGCCACAACACCCTTGTTGCTTGCGTTAGAGTCGGCACGCTTGTCCCAATAACCTTCAGCCTTTTGGCTGTTGGTAAAGTGGAATATGTTGTAAGCGCGTCCGCCATAGATACGTGAGCTGCAGAGGATAGAACCATCGGGCAATTCCTCAGCTTTAGGCTCATCGGCTCCGCTGGGAATAGGAGCCACATTTACACCGCCCAAAACCTTCCAGTTTCCACCAAAGTCGTCCGAATAAATCACATAGTTCTTGTTTGTACCATTCACATCACGTAAAAGCACAGAGCAATAGAGGCGGTAGTAATCCTTAACCTTTACAGTTGAGCTTTGGAAGATGCGACCCGAACCAATAAACATTGAATTGGCAGTGCCAATGGTGCAAGTGTCAAACTGTGCATAGATGCTTTCAGAAATTTCCTCGGGTTCAGACCATGTTTGACCATTATCGTTGCTATAGAAGCGAACAATACCCAAGTGATTGTGGCGTGTACCGCTGGGGAATGAAACAGCACCCGAGCAACTCATGAGCAACACACGGTCGCTTTCGCGGTCGGCTACAAGGCAAGGGTCGCCAAAGCCAGTGTTCATGTAGTGTGTAGCATTTGCACTACCATTTTTATATTTGCTGCCGTCCACAACAACGAGGGGGTCTTTGCTCCAAGTTGCACCATTGTCCTTTGAAATTTTAGCGTGCAAGTCGAGCTGACCACCAAAACCAATGTCTGCGCCATTGTGGCGATAGTCGGCAATGGCAATAATGTCGCCATTACGTGCTGTGGTAATGGCAGGAATGCGGTAGCAAGGCAATTTTGTGCAAACCAACAAGTTCGTTTGTGGTTCGGGTTTGATAAAGCTACGCTCAACCTTTACAACAAAGTCTTTCAGCACAACAGCCTCGTTTGCACCCTTCACCTCAAACTTAGCCGTGTTCAAATTCAAGCCTGTTACGCTCACTTGCTGCGCAGCCGAGGTGAGGTCGTATTCTTTACCTTCTGCAACCACCTGAATGTTGCTTGCATTGGCTTTCAATTTTTCAGCAGTAAAGCTGTAGCTTGTAATTACATAACCAACTGGAACGGTTAAGGTGTAGGGCGAATTCATCTGACCTGAATAAACCGTAAGTTTGTCGCCCTCAGCCTTCATGTTTTTATAGGCATTTGTAAGGGTCAATCCAGGGTTGGTGTCATTCGCTGTCCATTTTGTGGTAAAGCCCGCATCCATTTTGCCTGTAGCGGTGCTCACAACGAATTGTGTATTTACCTTTTCAATGCTAATAACAGAGCCATCGTCGTATCCTGCCGACCAAAAGGCGAGTTTGCCATCACGGTTATTAAGAATGTTTGAGGCATGTCCGTGTTGGTTTACAAAATATCCACCTTTAATGCCTAAGGCACCGCCATCGCTCTTTTGGGTAGCAGACTTAAAGTCCCAGAGTTGGCACTGTGAGGCAGGCAAATTGACAGCTGTTTGCAAATAGGCAAAGGCATTACCGCCATTGTTGCCACCCATATCAGTGGGAGCTGCAAGCACTTTAGCAACACCCGTCTTTTTGTTGTAGATGCTAAATCCAGCGTTTTCACTGCCCACAAAGCACCACATATTTTCATCGTCAGCAGAAACAAAACCGCCGAGTGCGATGAATTTTTCAGTGCCATTATCGGCAATGCGCAATTTAGCTGCACCAATTCCGAGTGTATACCATTCGGTATTGGCAGCGAACTGTCCGTTTGTAATAGTGGTAGGCTTAAACGGAACGTCAGCCCATGTTGAGATGGCTATAGCGGCCAAGCTCAGCAGAGTAGAAATTCGTGTAAAAATTCGCATGTGTAGATGTAGGATTAAAGAAAGATAGAAATACTTTGATATTACTTAGGCAAAGGTACATAAGTTTGTAAAAATCACCTAATTTTTTATCGTTAAAAATCACAATGCAATTAAGAAACGGCATAGTTGAACGAAAAACGACATTTTTAACTATATACAGAGCATACATCAATTGGGGTATTATATAAAGGTATACATCTCATCTTTGTCAGAATAGCTTAGACAAGTTATTTATTTGCTTCCTTCGTCCAGCCAAGGCTGGACGGCAAAGTTATATGTATTAAAAAGCAAAGTATATTGATATAAACTGTCGTCCAGCCTATTGCTGGACGACAAAGTAATACTACATGCTTACTTCATACGCTTCAATAACCTTACACACAAAACTACATATCATGGCTGTAGATATTGAATGGCAGGGTTATTGAATATAGCCCGATGCACTTTGCACGTCCATGGCGAATAGTCGTGCCCTTTAGTATTGTATTTTACTATTGCAAATACCCATACTTCTCCCTATTTTTATATCACCCTTACAAGTAGGGTGATATATGGTAACCAAGCATGAGAGAGGGGGAATTATGTATAATGAATAATGGAGCATGCCTTATACATTATCTATACCTCTTTGATTTACAACTTTAAATATTCATTAGCTCATCAATGATATTTTTGATACCTGTGCTGTTAATCTGCTTTCTGAAGTGGACGGTATAACCATTTGCTGTCATGGCTTTGAAGAACTCCTCGGCACATGAAATTTTCGTATCCTCATCTGGTGAGATATGTGACTCCTTATCGTAAGCCTTCGTCTCAATCACAATGTTCAGTTCCTTGGTTCCATCTGCCTTCTTGATTACATACATGAAGTCAGGACTATAGTTGCTTGATGCCACAGTTGGAATACAGATGCTGTGTGATGGAATCTTACCATATACGAGAACTTCATCTATCTCAGTTTTGATATTCTGTAGTTCCAAACCAGAGTCGTGCACATAAGCATCATAGAGATACTTGATAGGAGGTTTGCCAGGCGCACTCTTGTTGCCAATGTATGTCTGAACGACCTCATCCTTCACAGTGCCATCAGCATTGGTGAGCTTGGTTTCCTTCATAGTGTAGTTGGCTTGCTTGTAACGCACCAAACCTACAAGTTGGTCACATTTCCAGTCATCTACAGCACTTATCAATCTTGCCAACGAACTTTCATTAAACATATCGTTGGTGATTGTACAACCGCCATTGACAGCTTCACATAGAGCCTTATGTAGGATATGAATTGGAACATTCGTGTGTCTTGAAGCAAGTTTTAGGAACTCATTATAACCATAATGGCGATTATGTAAAGTGAGTTCTGTATGAGATCCTTCATTGGCTACAGCCACCTTTCCCTTGAATTCCAAAATCCTACGAGATGACTCTAAGGTTTGAAGAGAGAACACATGCTTATCCTTGATGATTGAAGGCAGTTCGGCTTCAATCTTCTTGTCTATCGCCTTATCAAAGTATAGAACGTACTTTCTGTTCAGCTGCGCCCATAGTTCCCGCAGTTCCTCAAACCTTGCCTTACGGATATGAATCTTGTTATTACGATTGCTATTGCGGTTGATGATACGATTGGTATTCACACCACCTGTTACATCCTTGAACTCTGGATATTCAATCAGCAAATCATCAAACTTATCAGACACCACCTTCTTGTCAAAGTCAACATAGCCTTTAGTCAGCAGTTCAGCAAAGAACTTATTGACATCAATATTGCGCTTCTCAGCAACCTTGATAACATCTTCTGCAGTGATAGAAAGCGGACTCTTCTGGTCTGCGTCAAGTTCACCATTGATTTCAGCAACCAGTTTATTGGCAAAGTCCTTCTCCGTGAAGTCTACAATATAGTTGAGCATAAAGGAAGAATCGGTGATGCGGTTTCCTGCACTGTCAACAGGCAGACGCAAACCACGTCCCACCTCTTGCAACTTGCTGATTTCTGAACCACTTGAGCGCAACTTGCAGATGGTAAAAACATTCGGGTTATCCCATCCTTCCTTCAATGTCCATTTAGAGAATAGGAATCTCAGAACATTAGGCTTGCCCTCCTCGTCTGTAAAGTTCAAGAGTTCTTTTTTGCCATGAAGAATCACCTTCACCTCTTTGGCAATATTCTCATCAGAGTCGTTATTGTCCTGTGAGAAATATCCTGCACACGAGGAATCTATATTTTCAAGAGTAGCTTTGAGATACGCCTCATATTCAGGCGTGTTCTGTCGTGTCAGTTCCTTTTTTACTCTTGCCTTCAATATTTCGATAAACTTCTTTCTCAGCCAGCCATCATTCTTACCTTCAGGTCCGCGAAAACTTTCAATGCTGTCAATAAAGAACAATGCAAGTGTCTTGATAGGCAGACCTTCGCGACAAAAATTCTCACGTTCTGTCTCAAAATGGCGCATCAAGGCAAGTTCTATCATACCCTCTTGATAAGACACACCATACTGATCAGGAAAAAACTCTTCGCCAATCTGTTTTTCTTGACCATTGCTCAAACAGATGCTGTTTTTGCTGATAGCCTCTACAACAACGCCATCCATGTCATTATCAATCGAGCCAAGACTATCACCTACATGAAGCGTGAAGGTCTTACCCGTATTGTCAGCACTCGTCAGCTTCATGTTAGCATTGTTACCTTTCACGGTTGATAGCACCTTCACTTTCTTTTCAGCCTTCTTACCGCCTGGCAACTCCAAGTGCTCTTTGGCAACCCCTTTGATAAGCCCCTTATTAAATGAGTCAGCAGCATTCAGGTCATAGATGAGTTCTTGATAGTCCTTTACTGCATATTTGTTCTTACCTTTTCCCACTGTCAGTTCAGGGAAAGTAGCCCCATAGCGCAACACCAGTTGCGGACGGAAGTTTTCAATAAGTGCTGCATACGATTTACTACCACGCTCCACACGATGTGGCTCGTCGATAATCAGCACAGGTTTCGTATCAGCAATAACATCCACAGGACGATAGAATTCGCCCAGCATTTGGTCATAGTCCTCACTGGTCAGCAACTTACCATTAGTAATGAGTTGCGTATTGAGCAACAGCACATATATTTTATCCTTGATATGGTGAGAGCCACTGAAGAATTGTCCTACTGCAGAAGGCATATTCAAACGTCCCTTCTTCTGTTTTTTTTGAGGTTCCAGCAAGCACAGTTCTATCTCTGCATTGTAGTTGCACACCCTTTTAAAGTGGCGTTTCACCTCCTCTTCCTTCAAGAATGATGCCGTACCAGCTTTGATAGGCAAGGTTGGAACAGCAATGATGAACTTGTTGAATCCGCAACGTTTGTGTAGCTCAAACATGGTTCGGGTATAGACGTATGTCTTGCCCGTACCCGTCTCCATTTTGATGTCGAGAAGGCGATGATACGGCAAACTCTTGATTTTGTCCGAGAGCATGTAATGCGTTACCCTTTGCCTTGTTGCCTTATCCAATATCTTCCCATTCTGGCGCACTATGCGTAAAGCCTCAGCATCGAGTTGTCGTTTCAGCAATGGGTTTTGGTGGACCTGTTGAGCTGGTTCTTGTATAGAAGCCTCTACCACTGTGGCAACGCCATCAACAGGCATCATTTGGTGTGCGAGGTTATTTTCGAGTTTTAATTCCATGTATCTTATACTACTGGGAGAAGTTGATCTAATAATTCTGCAATGACAAAATAGAACTCGCTATGGTTCCCTTTTGCATCAAGTTTTTCTACTTCTTGACGATATGCTTTCAAAGAATCTATATCAAGCATTTCCGGGGAATTCCTGGTTAAAAAAGAATAAGCCAACATTTGTTCGCGTCTTCTTTCTTTCAGACTATGACAATTCAAGTTCAGAGTTTTAATATCCTCTTCAGCTTCCTTGTCACTCCCTTTTACTTCGCCATTTAGTTTATATGAAAAGTGTGAAGCACAATCTGCTTGTAAAGGACTATAATGTAATTCTTTGTTATCTTTAAATTCATCACAATGAAGGGTATTTTTTCTTTCCTTCTTACTGTGAATCAAGTCTTTCAATTGTGCTCGTTCTAATTCTGAACTGTGACAAGATAACAATAGGTTCTTGTATTCTCCAACCAACTCTGGAAACTTACTTCTCGGCTGAACATGCTCAACACTGTAATGCTGCGTATTTGGAAATTGAAGTTTCATGCCACAATAGCAGCACACTCCACCTTGGTCTTGACACATTTGAGCCTGTAAGTTCTTCCAATGTGGAATAATTTTTGTACTCCTTATTTGCTCTTTGTAGAGGAGATTACCATCAAGCTTCTCTGTCTCTTTTCTTTTCAGAAGACTTGCTTCGTCAAGATTCACAGAGGACAATTCCTGCTCGTGCTGAATAACAGTAGGAGTATCATAATGCTTTTCTATGTACCTCATTTGCCAATAATTTCAATACGGTTTATGATAGCACGCAGTTGTATCAATTCTATTTGGTCGGCTGGAGTCTTCTTTGCTTCGAGTTTATCTACTATTGCCTTTGCTGCCTCTGTATTTTTCTCTGCCACTTCATCCCATGCCTTGTCGAAGAGTTCTTGAATCTCTGGTTTGCGCTTGCGCACACCCATGTTCTCTTCTAACATCTGATTGTAGTCTATACCATATATATTGCGGCATTCCTCTGGAGCATCGCACGCAGGAGTCATACGCATCACCTTGTTTCTGCCAGTAACAGTATCTATATCCGTCAACACCAGTGGTGAATGTGTAGAAACAATAAACTGAATGTTTGGGTAAGTCTTTGTCAGCCTTTCCAATACTGTTTGTTCCAATTCTGGATGCAGATGCAAATCAATTTCATCTATGATTGCAACACCCGTAATGTCTGTACTTGTTCCATTGCTTAGCAGAAATGAACGGTAGGCTAAATCCAATGCAATATAAAACAATCGCTTATATCCTGCAGACAAAACTGAAAAAGCATACCGTTCCCTATCAGGAGTAACAATATTTACTTCTGTCCTGTTGTGGATACCTAATTCCAACGATGCCACTTCCATATTGTTACCATCTCCCTCAGAAAACAGCTGTAAACAAGTCGATATTTTACTTATCTCATTATTACATTCTTCTAATTCTTTTTTGCTTGCTTCTATAAAGGCGTTATACTTCTCTTTTTCTATTTTACCAGCCTTGTATCTATCCTCTATAAGTCTTATCTCCCTTGGAATAACCTCTTGACGACTCAACTTATTTCTCAGTCTCTCTAACCATATATTGGTAAACCCTTTCTCTGAATTCCAATCGGTATATCCCAGCTCTGGAAAACTATACTTCAAATGAAAATCACGCTTTGTTTCCTCTTTCCTGTTGCGTTGGTTAAAAAGAGTATAATGAGGAAAGCCGTCAGAATAATAAGCCAACAGCGGTAATTGAGGCGAAGGACAGGTATCCTTGCTCCATTTGTATAGTTCCAAGAACTTCTTTCTGTATCCCGACTTTCTCAAAGACATTTTTGGAGCAACTCCTGTCATATCCCAATCTAAAGGAAAATGCTCTCCGAATATTGCATCAGCATGAATGTTTATTTCATATTCAATCGGTTTGGCTCCTTCATAGTTACAATCTAACACAGAGAAACCTTCTACAGTAGGATATGGATTATTAAGTCTGAAAGTTTTAACGTCAATAACTTTCGCTTTCTTCTCTTTCCCTGTTTTCTCTTTTATTTCTTCGGAATACATCAAAAAACTCAATGCCTTATGAATAGCATGTATCAATGTAGACTTACCCGAACCATTCTTACCGAACAGCACGGTTACACCTGGTGCGAACTCAATGGTGTAGTTGCGAAAGCAACGGAAGTTACTGATATGTAATTTCTTTAGATACATTGTATATCGTCTTTTAATATCTCACATCAATGTTCACAGTCAAAGTCTTGTTGCCCTCCTTCAGCGTGCGGAGGTTTTTCTGCAGTTCCTCACGATGGGTAAAGCCGAAGCTGTAGCCAAAGATGATAATGTTGTGAGGCGAGAATGGCTCACCATTATACTTATCCATTAGGGCTGCGATGCTACTTTCGTCGAAATCATGGTCTGAATTGAGCATATAGATATGGTCACCTTTCCAGTAAGCCTTGTAGTTGCCCAGCATCACTTCCTCTGCATCCTCGGTCAAGCCATAGCCATCAGCCACAAGCCATGTGCGGAGCACGGTCTCTAAGCCAAAGTCTTTTACTTCCAATGTGGTCAGCACGTCATTAGATGGGTCAAACCGTTCCATTTGCAACAAGGCATCTTCCTTGGGTTCTTCCAAAGTGTAATGCTTGAAGCCAAGGTCACCTGCAAAGAGTTGGTTTTCTGTCTTTATCTTCTTTGCGGCTCGCTTGATGCGTTCCATGCCGACTTTGCAAATATTTTCCCATTTACTTGGAAGCTTTTCTGGAATCTGTACTAAAATAAATGGGCGTTTTCCACCATCATCTGTCATAGCATTATATTGCATCACAGCATGTGCTGTTGTAGCAGAACCAGAGAAAAAATCAAGTACAATATCACCTTCGTTTGAAGCTATTTGCAAAATACGCAGCAACAGCCTTGTCGGTTTTGGTGTATCAAATGGAATTTCTCCATCAAACAAAGCCTTTAATTCTTTTTTGGCTTCGTCTGTATGCCCAACCTCTGCATAAGGCCAAAGATTTGTTACCATTTTGCCTTCTACATTATCAAGGTATGTTTTGCGACGTATCCCTCCCTTTCCACTTTTCGTAAAATAGAAACGTGGCCATTGCCCTCTTTTCAAGACGACTTTTGCCTGTTTCTTAGAATCCTCCAAACTGTTTTTCAATACAATTGCTTTTACACCCTTTCTGACTTCATTCGCATCAACACCACAGATTTTTGCTCGCTGTTCCTCATCACATAAATCTCGTAACTCATATTCGCACCATCCACACATGTGTTCGAGCATTGTGTCTTGGTCATATCGCCAGCATGAAGAAACTGCAGGATACAATATTTCGCCGGTAAATGGATGTTGTATAGCATAGACCATACCTTGGTGTGTCTTAGCTCCTGGTGCACATGGATTATCACTCGTCCATGGCATGACATCATTATCAGGGTTGCTATATTTAGCATCCATTTCCTTAGTTCTTGGCAATTTCTTAGGAGTCCATTCGGGGTTCTTACCATATACCAGTAAATACTCTACTTCACTAGGTACACCCTTCGAGTCGTTTCGAGGAGAATAAGTTTTTTGCCAAGAAATATTTGCCACAAAGCACTCCTCACCAAACACCTCATCACACAGCCTCTTCAAATTAGCCTGTTCATTATCATCAATAGATATAAAGATCACGCCATCGTCAGTCAGCAAATCGCGTGCGAACGACAGACGAGGCAACATAAAGGTGAGCCAAGCCGCATGGCTGGCACTTCCACGACGAGTCATAGAGAGAATACGTTCTGCACGCTCAGGACTTATATCCAAGCGTTTGGCAAGTACCTCGGCAGTGAAGTTAAACTTGTCATTATACACAAAGCCGTCAGAGCCTGTGTTGTAAGGAGGGTCGATATAAATCACCTTCACCTTACCGCTATACGATTTCACCAAATGCTGCAACGCATCCAGATTGTCACCACTGATATATACATTCTGGCTATCCTTGTTCTCAGGCTTTGCATTATGTTCCTCGTCAGGACGAATGAGTGTAGTAGTGTCCATATTGGTAAGCATACGGGCATAGTTCTTGCCCAGCCAGTTGAAACCGCTTGTCTCGTCGGTAATGGTAGTACCTTCAGGCAGTGAAGCCTTAAAAGCCTCTATATCAAATTCGCCATCAGCATGAAAGCATTGAGGGAAGAACTTCTTCAGCACTTCCAACTCTTTCAGTCCCGCTGCAGCATCAGCGTTGTGGTTCATTATATCTTTTATCATTTCCAGATTTTCTTGTCTAAGTTTTTGCAAATTTAGTCAATACATTCAAACCATATGAACAATTCGCAATAAAAAAGTATCTTAAGTAATGTTGTGTGTTAAGTCCCTAAATCGTTTTAGTTAAAACGATTCAGCAACTTAACTAAAACGATTTCGCGACTTAACTAAAACGATTTTGTGGTGTTTTAGAGGGTATTTTAGTAATGTTCAAAAAAAAATTATGAACATTTATGACTCATTGATGGACATTTTTGACTAAAAAAAACTTGCGCAGATTTTGATAATATAATGTATAATGTGTAAGGCAGGCTCCATTATAAATTATACTCCTACCTAACGGGATGACTTAGATAAATAGCTCACACTCTTTTCTCTCGCTACATAGAGGCTTGAGATGTGCAGAAAGGAGGTTTATGTACCTCCAAAACCGCAAAGCCTTTAGCATAGCAGTAGTTCAAAAAAACGATATGAGAAATTTAGGATTATTCTAAAAAATCTCATATCGTTTATATAAACGCAAGCACATGCGTTTTTATTATTGTAATTTTGATACAATATGTCTTCTGTATACATCCATGCCCGAAGTTTTGAGAACCTCAGCAACATGAGCGATACGCTGGTGTTGATTGGCTTTTACATCGTCGAAATGATTATCTTCGGTCATATTTATATGGCCCCGTCCTGTTACGGGTAGGTATTCATCCCAATAAACAGGCACTTGGTGTGTTCGTCCGTCACCACCCCATTTGGTAATGTAAGAGACGCGTTTTTCTACACGGTAACCATAAGCATAAACAGTAACCAAAGAACTATCTCTTGATGTCTGCTCCTTTTGTGTTTTCAGTATGCAGTCTGTAACACATTGCGGATGCTTAAAGTGGTCTTGCCCCCAAAAGTTGGCAAGTGCCTCATGTTCCCAAAATGCACTATGGCGCTGCATGTCACGTCCGTATATATTCTCTTGCGACCTTATTTGTTGGTACATAGGTACGCACAGCAATGGGGCAAGGCTGAAATATATGGCACGAAAATATTGGGCATTGAGGTTATAGAAGTCCTCCTCTGCCTTATCATAATCAAAGTTTTGATACTGATGAGGGTTCATGTCAAGATTTATGGACTGTATGTGCGCTGGTAGTATGGTGTTAATCATACCATTTTTTTCGAAATCAAAATCGTCACCATAACCTGCACTATTGTCTTTGAGGAGTTTGAGCATATTGGCTTGTGCCAATGGTGTAAAGAGCAGCGCAAATTGTTGGTTGTTGTTGCGGTTGCTCGTGTCGAAAGCCACTTCAAACTCTTCGTTGGTCATCATGGCAAAATCGTTGTTCGTTAGGTCACGGCTCTTTTTACGCAATTTTCTTTTTCTCCATTTATACGAAAGTGAACCTTCGCGATTAGCAAGTCCGCTTTGTTTGCGATAGAATATTAAGTCGGGGGCAGCCGTGTTACCATAGATAAGTCGGGTCTTTTCATGATAACCAGGATAAGGGGCTGTAACACTTGCCGTAAGCGTTTCAGAATGTCGCACCGTATGCATTTTACCATCGCTACCTCGCTCTCTGGTTGTCCAATAGATAGTTTTATGTCCGTAGTATGTGGTTGTACCCATTATCATTTTTCGCGTACGGCAAAGCACGAATGGGTTGCCATTGATCAGCCCTGAATGTGAATATATAACAGACCTTTCTTTATTGAACGATCCATCCCAGCCATACACTTCTTGAAGGTCAGCCAAGCGCTGCGTAGTAAAATAGGCATCGAATTCTAACTTCGGAACCGTTAGGGTCATCATACGTGTTAGTATATCCCAATCGTACAAACAATTAAGAGACGCCATTTGTTGCCACGCTTCTTCTTCGAGTTGTGTTGTTTTTTCTTTCAGCTCATTTTGTTCCCCCCTCAACTGTTTGATTAGTGGGTGAATTTTCCAAAACAACAATAGCAATGCTATTACAATGCCTATAACAATAAGCACTATTCCCCATGCTTCGAGCCTATCATACATGTTATAGGTAGCAATGCCGCCTCCTATAGCACTGCCCCACATCACTACACAAAGAAATATTGTCCAACTGAGTTTAGACCTTACAGAATTCAAGTCGCCTTGAGCCTTGTATAGTTGTTTGCATGTTTGTCGGTTGGCATTGATGTCTACCCCAGCTTCTTTTGAGAGTTGGGCAAAAGTATCTTTAGCCACTTGTTTAAAACGCGGTGCAAAGTTATTGACATATTCGTCCAATGGGTCATATATATCCTCAATCATGGTCAATGCGTATAAAAAAAGAGCTTGCTACTGAGGTTTAGAAAAACTTGCTACGAGCCATTTCTCTTGTTTCTGCCGATAGGGTAAATGGAATACGCGTAGTATATCCCTGACGGGCAGCAACTATCATTTTGGTTGGCCATGAAAAAATGTCGGTGTTCCATTGTGTCACTCTGCTATTATACACAGTGCGTGCTGCTGTTATCTCACGCTGCAAATAGTTGTTTTGTTGCATAGCATCGGCTATGGCTTGGTGTGCCTTTAGTTCAGGATAAGCCTCAACCTGTGGGAATAATCGTCCGCAAGCTACGTTGAGTTGGTTGTTTACATCACTGCGATTGGTGTCGCTGATTTTTCCACCACGTAGGGCTGCTACAGCTTTCATAACATCTTTGTCGAGGTCAATAGCACGATCTACTATCCCCACCACATTTTGCAATATCTGCACACGTTGTTCAAGGTAGTTATCTATGTTAGAGGCTTCTGCTTGTATGCGTTGTTCAAGCTGCATAAAGTAGTTGCGAGCCGATATTTTCATGAATATAAATATAATTCCAGGCAACATACCTAACAAGCACCCTATTGCAGCTACCCCTGCAGGCGACTCAAGTTGATTGCCCATAAAGCAAACATAAAGTAACACCAATATGGGTATAGTTATCCATAATGCTATTTCGAAAAGTGTTGATTTAAAGGTTATTGTCACTGGTATTTGGCGATCAATAACATGTACATCTCGACCTTCGTTGTTGATAGGTCCTTGTGTCTCGTCTAATAAATTAGCCATAGCTTTACTATTTTTAGAATTTTGTAATTTAATGTATTTTATACTGCAAATATATTACTTTTATCTTAGGCAACCCTGTTCTTTCTACCTTAAAAACTTGGGTCTTGTGATTTTTCTTCCACGTCTTCCACTTAAAGAAATCCATCAAACTATAATAGTATTAGATGAATAGCTCACACTCTTTTCTATCGCTACATAGAGGCTTAAGGTGTGCAGAAAGGATGTTAAAGCGTTCACCGATGCTTCTTGCTTGCGTTGGACAAACAGAAACACATCGCATGCAACCGATACAAAGTGCTTGGTTAACCTCTTTGAGGTTGTCGAAAGAAATGGCTCCCGTGGGACATTCGCTCGCGCAAGTTCCACATTCAGCACACCCATCCTGAGCTATTGGATAAGGACCAGAGCAACCTTGTTTGTAAGGTCGGTTTCCAGGCAAAGCGAGAGGTTCAAAAGACTGTGTATTGTTTACCTTGTTCATTATGTCCAAACCAAACGAAGCCAAAAGCTTTGCGTCCTCATCGTCAGGTCTGCCTGTACCATACATTCTGTAAATGCTATGCTCGGCAATGGCTGCTACAGCAGCAATCACCTGAAAGCCCATTTCTGTTGCCACATCTTGCATTTCAAGCAAAGCATCCTCGTATGCCCTATTACCATATACTGCAACAATCACACACTTTGCTCCATTCGCCTTAACCCCTCTCAGTCTTTCAACAGCCAAGGCTGGCACACGACCTGCATATACGGGCATAGAAATTACTACCAAGTCATCAACATGGATACTTGGATATTTCAAATGCTCCTGCTTTGTACAAAGTTCTGTGATGTGACTCTCTACATTGAAGGCTTTGCATATTGCTTCGCTCACACGACGTGTGCCGCCTGTTGGACTGAAGGTTAATTGATGTATATTCATTATGATTGTTTTATGTTCAGGGTGATTCTATTTGTTACATGCCCTTATGGATGCCCCCTCAACCTAATCAAGCATTGGTTTTTCCCTGTGAGCCAAAAAACTTGCTTAAGGCTTTATAGGTATATCCCTTAGCTTGTTTCACAATCTCCTCGGGGGTGCCACAAGCTACAATGTTACCTCCTTCGCGTCCACCTTCAGGACCAAGGTCAATCACATAGTCGGCACACTTTATGACATCCGTGTTGTGCTCAATCACCACAATAGAATGTCCACGCTCAATAAGAGCTTGGAAAGCATGTAGCAAACGGTTGATGTCGTGGAAGTGAAGACCCGTGGTAGGTTCATCGAAAATGAATAATGTAGGAACCGAACGCTCTAAACCTAAATAATAGGCAAGTTTTACACGTTGGTTTTCACCACCCGATAGCGTAGAACTTGATTGACCCAACTTGATGTAGCCCAAACCCACATCTTGCAACGGACGCAAACGCGCTACAATTTTTTTCTGTCCGTGAGACTCAAAAAACTCTATTGCTTGGTTAACCGTCATTTCAAGAATGTCGTAGATGTTTTTGTCAGCAAAGCGCACTTCTAAAATGTCGCTCTTAAAACGCTTGCCATGACAACTCTCGCACTCCAACACCAAGTCTGCCATAAATTGCATTTCAACCTTAACCGTACCATCGCCCTTGCATTCCTCACAACGTCCGCCTTCGGCATTAAACGAGAAGTAGGCTGGCGTATATTCCATTTGCTTAGCCAAAGGCTGTGCTGCCATGAGCTTGCGTATTTCATCGTACGCCTTTACATAAGTAACGGGGTTTGAACGTGAAGAACGACCTATCGGATTTTGATCAACAAACTCAATGGCTTGCACAGCATCCACATCGCCCTTTAAGGCAACATACTCACCGGGACGCTCACAAGCCTCATCTTTGGCTCGCTTCATAGCACGATAAAAGATGTCGCGCACCAATGTTGACTTGCCCGAACCACTCACACCTGTTACTACCGTAAGCACATTGAGCGGAAATTCTGCATTGATGCCCTTTAAGTTGTTGGCACGTGCACCTTCTATGCGAATAGAGCGGTTCCAGGGACGACGCGACAAAGGCAAGGGAATTTCCTCGTGTCCATAAAGATAATTCAACGTATGCGACACATAGGCTTTCTTTGCCTCGTTCCACAACGCTGCTTTCTGAGGCAAGGCATTTTCGTCTGCCACATACGGACCATTATACACCACATTACCGCCTAAGCGTCCTGCTTCAGGACCGATGTCAATAATATAGTCGGCAGCACGCATAATCTCCTCATCATGCTCCACCACAATCACCGTATTCCCCAAGTCGCGCAGTTGTTTAAGCACATGTATCAAGCGTTCTGTGTCGCGTGGGTGCAAGCCAATGCTTGGTTCGTCAAGAATGTAGAGCGAACCTACTAACGACGAACCCAACGAAGTGGCAAGGTTGATGCGCTGACTCTCACCCCCCGAAAGCGAATTGCTTAAACGGTCGAGTGTAAGATAGTCTAACCCTACCTCTGTTAAAAAGGTGAGTCGGCTACGTATTTCAGTGAGCAAACGTTTTGCCACAGCAGCATCGTGCTCGTTCAATGCAAGATGGTTGAAAAAGGTCAGTAATTCCTTAATAGGCATACGCACCAATTCGGTAATGCTGTGTCCACCCACCTTCACATATTCAGCATCGGGCTTTAAGCGCGAGCCATGACAAACAGGACATTCTGTTTTGCCTCGATAACGCGCTAACATCACACGATATTGAATTTTATATTGGTTACGCTCGAGCATGCGGAAAAAAGCATCAATGCTCACTTGTTCCTCCTCGGGCAACTGCTGTTCGGAACGGTCGCCATGCCACAACATGTCCTTTTGCTTACGCGTAAGCTTATAATAAGGTTCAAAAATAGGAAAATCATTTTGCTTGCGTGCACAGCGTCTTATAAACTCATTGAGCCATTCGCCCATCTTTTCGCCACGCCAACACATCACAGCACCATCCATCAAACTTTTTGAAGTGTCGGGCACAACCAAATGTTCGCTAATGCCCATCACGCGTCCAAAACCTTCGCAACGCTCACAAGCCCCCAAGGGAGAGTTAAACGAGAACATGTTATCATCGGGCTCACGAAAGGTTATGCCGTCTGCCTCAAAGCGTGTGGAAAACGTGTGGAGAATGTTGGCAGGATAAAAGCGCAACATGCAGCAACCATCTCCCTCAAAAAAAGCAGTCTCGGCAGAATCTGCCAATCGCGACACCGTTTCCTTCTCCTTGCTCACTGCCAAGCGGTCAATCAGCAATGCCAATTGCGCCATTTGCAAAGTCTTGCCAACAGGTTCATCAGCCTTGGCAACGGCAGCAGCGTTTGTTGTGTCATTAGCCTCGTCTGCTTCTAAGGGAGCATCTGTCACCACCACTTCGCCATGTTCAAGCTGCGCAATGAAATCCTCAATACGCACCATCTCGCCAGCCACATCCAAGCGCGACAAACCTTGCTGCATGTCAATTTGCAACTGCTGCAACAAGCTGCGCCCTTTACGCACACGCATGGGGGCAAGCACAGTGAAGCGTGTCCCTTCCGAATAAGAGAGCATGCACTGCGTAACATCCTCCACCGTGTGTCGTTTCACCTCGACACCACTCACGGGCGAGAAGGTGTGTCCCACACGGGCAAAGAGCAAACGCAAGTATTCATAAATCTCAGTACTCGTTCCCACCGTTGAACGTGGGTTTCTACTGGTCACCTTTTGTTCAATGGCAATGGCGGGTGGCAGTCCTTTAATATAGTCGCATTCGGGCTTGTGCATGCGTCCTAAAAACTGACGTGCATAAGCCGACAAACTTTCCACATAGCGGCGTTGACCTTCGGCATAAAGTGTGTCGAATGCCAACGACGATTTGCCCGATCCTGAAAGTCCGGTAATCACAATGAGTTTCTCACGCGGAATTTCCAAATCGATGTTTTTGAGGTTGTTCACCCTCGCTCCTTTTATGCGTATTGTTTCGTTCATTCTTTTTTATTCTTTGGATGGGGAGAGACGTGCATGGCAATGCCTTCTCCTTGTGAAGCATTCATGCAAAATTACGCAATAGTTTTGGGTTAACCCTCACGCTGCATTTGAAATTTTTCCACATCTCCCTTCCTCTCCTTATATATTCATCTATTTATCTTTTTATTTTTTTACTCTATAAAATAAAAGAATGCTATGGTTATGAGTATAGTGTGTGGAAAGTGTGAATACTTTTAGGCCTAAAAATTTGGTCATAAAGTTATCCCCATTATGCACAGTTTTACTCACATTCTTATCCACAACCCTTTTAAGCGCAGAGCTATAGTAAATAGTATGCCACAGCGCATTTGGGACTAAAGTAATTAACAGGGTGTTGAAAACTAAGATGCGGATGAAAAAAGTGCGTGGAGAATGCTCCAAAATCGTGGAGTAAATGACTGAAATGGTATGGAAAAGCCTGTTAACTCGTGGAAAACGCTAAAGCCCTAAATGCGATGTGCGGTCATAAGTTATGCGCAGGGCTATCCACGCGTTTTCCATAATTTATCAACGGGCTTATCCACAGGTTTTTTGTAACTTCGCAGACGAAATAAAGAAGTCATTAAAAATGAGAAAACTCACAGTAGAAGATATGCACCGCATAGACGTGGCAACCTTTAAGCAAGCGCAAAAGTTGCCCCTTATTATGGTGCTCGATAATGTGCGTTCGTTGCACAATGTGGGCAGTGTGTTGCGCACTGCCGATGCTTTCAGAATAGAGGCAGTATATATGTGTGGCATTACAGCTACGCCTCCCTCGGCAGAGATTCACAAAACAGCTCTTGGAGCAGAAGACTCAGTTGCATGGCAATATTTTGAAGACACCTTGCAAGCGGTCGAAAAGTTAAAAACCGAGGGTTACACTGTGTTAGCGGTAGAGCAAGTTGAAGGCAGTTTAAAGTTAGGTGATTTTGCTTTCGAGCCACAAAAAAAATATGCGTTAATTATGGGGAATGAAGTGAAGGGTGTGCGTCAGGATGTGGTGGACGCTTGTCATCAAGCACTCGAAATTCCTCAATATGGCACCAAGCACAGCATGAATGTTAGTGTCACCGCTGGCATCGTAATGTGGGAGGTGGAGAGAGTTAATCCGTAATTTTTTTGGGGGATGGAAGAAACTAATTATCCCCTATCACTTATAAAATATTTCTCATGACAAAGAAGAATCTAATGATAGCCCTCGACCTCGACGGCACCCTTACCAATCACAATAAAGAAGTAACCCCGCTCACTCGCAAGGCATTGTTAGATGCAGAAGAAAATGGTGCCGTATTGGTGTTAGCTTCGGGTCGTCCCACTTATGGCATACATCCCGTAGCAGCGTGTTTAGAAATGGAAAAACGAGGTGGATATATCCTTTCGTTTAATGGTGGAAAAATTGTGGATTGTGCCACAGGCGAGGAACTTTATTCTAAACATTTGCCCGACGAAGTTTTACCCATTCTCCATAATTATGCACGTCAGCACAACTATGCTTTGTTAGGTTATGCGGGCGATGAAATTGTTACAGAATTGCCCGATGACAAGTATGCGCAAGAAGAAGGTCGCATCAACAAGATGAGCATACGTGGTGTTGACAATGTGCTTGAGGCAATCGATTCTCATCCCACCAAGTTACTAATGGCAGGCGAACCCGACTTAATGGCGAAGGCTGAGGCTGAATTAGCCGATATGCTTGAGGACAAAATGGAAGTATATCGTTCAGCTCCTTTCTTTGTTGAGTTAGTACCTAAGGGTATTGACAAGGCGCAATCTTTGCAGCGTTTACTCTCCAAGCTCAATCTTTCGCCAGCCAACTTAATAGCTTTTGGTGATGGTTATAACGACCTCTCCATGATACGTCTTGCAGGCAAAGGTGTTGCCATGGCTAATGCAGCTCCCGAAGTGCGTGCTGAAGCCGACTTCGTAACACTCTCGAATGAGGAAGATGGGATAGCAAATTTTTTAAGTATTAAGTAATAAGTATTAAGTATTACATACTAATGGGTATCAAGTAATAGGTAATAAGGAGTAAGTAATAAAGGTAGGGTGGGCTGAATTATCGTGCAAACCGAATACAATCAAACTTGCTTGAATTGTTGAGGTGCAGCCGATAATGCACGGGCTGAAAGCCCATAAGCACATAGCCCTTATGGGTAGGGTGTTCAAAATCCTCAAAATGTTCTGCATGATATTTGTTCGTTTTATCAAGAAATTTCATGCACCAGCCTCACCCCGTTAGGGGTGATATAAGGTAGCCAGGTATGAGAGTGAGGGGTTTATCCCCGAACTCTCATGCCTGGTTTCCGTATGTAATAAAACCAAACTACGCACGCCGTAGGTGTGCAATTGGGCCTAGGCGAACAGCCGTTTTCATAGGACACGCATGTTGTTTTTAAACAAAAAACGCCTCGCACGATTTGAGCATTATTAAGAGGCTTGGCGAGGACTGACGCTGCAAAAATATGAATAATCATTGATAATACAAACTTTTTTATAAATCGATTCATATAGAGCAAATCACAACATCTATAAATCTATAATACAACGTCAAAGAAAACGGCTATACGCCTAGGCCCAATTGCACACCTACGGCGTGCGAAGTGCATCGGGAGCATATCCAATAACCAGGCATGAGAATGAGAGGGGACAATCCCCCTCTCATTCTCATACCTGGCTACCTTATATCACCCCTAACGGGGTGAGGCTGGCGCATGAAACATTGATGATTCTATCATAAATCGTGCAGAAAAAATGCGAATTTTGAACACCCTACTTTATGGGCTTTTATTGATATCATCGGCTGCGGCTCAGCAATTCAAGCAAGCTTGATTACATTCGCCTTGCACGATGATTCAGCCCGCCCTAATAAATCAGGAACTCTAGTTTCCTATTACCTATTCCTTGATATCCATTAGTATGTAATACTTAATACTTATTACTTAATACTTAATACTTAAATGTGCTTCCCCCCAAAAACTCTCTGAGTAGTGAAGTGGGAGGCAGACCATGTGTAGAGATAGGTTTGAGATACGACAAGAATTTGCGCAAGCGGTATGCTTCAGAATATTCAGCAGCAGATTCGGGAACCTGTTCAAGCAAGGGCAAAGCCTGTTCGCGCAAGGCAGCCAGTTCAAAAAGCAACGCTGTGTTAACCATCTCGTCAGCTTCCTCTTGGAAAGGGAAAATCCAACGTTCCTCGCCACGACGCACCGAGGGCCATTGCTCAATCGTTTCTTGTGCCGAACGTCCGCGATATTTAAAGTCGCGTACAATGCGACGCAACAGTCGGTTATCGGTAGTAGGAATATAATTATGGTCGTCGAGCATAATAGTTGTCAATGCTGAGGCATAAATTTTAAACTTATGCTGTGCAGGAACACCTTCAGTGAGTCGAGGGTTAAGCGCATGAATACCTTCGAGCACCAAAATGTCGCGTTCGCCCAACTGATACTTATTACCACTCGGCACACTCTTCCCACTAACAAAGTCGTAGCGTGGTGTTTCAACCTCCTCACCCTGAATCAGCGCATTGATTTGTGAAGTCAGCAACGGAATGTTCATGGCGTCGATATGTTCAAAGTCATATTTACCCTCAGCATCGCGTGGTGTATTCACACGATTCACAAAATAATCGTCAGTTGAAATAGGCACAGGTTTCAGTCCACAAGCCATGAGTTGCACACTCAAGCGTTTGCTAAACGTAGTTTTTCCGCTCGACGAAGGACCTGCAATTAAAATAACCTTTAGTTTAGGATTTTCTGCAATGCGGTCTGCCAAACGCGAAATTTTTTTCTCTTGCAAAGCCTCGCTCAAGTTAATAAGGTCGTTAGTATGTCCGTTTTCGCAAGCCTTGTTAAACTCGCCCACCGTAGTCACACCCAATATCTCGTTCCAATGATGCTGTTCGCGGAACACCTCAAACATCTTAGGCTGATCCGTCAACGGACGCAGATGACTGGGATTTTCAGGGTCGGGAATACGCAGCAACAACCCGTCGCCATAGGGAATAAGGTCGAAAAGATAAATCTGCGACGTATTGATCAGTAGCGAACCATAAAAATAGTCCACCGTATTGTCTAATGTATAATACGTGGTATAAAGGCGTCCCAATCCCTCCAACAACTTTGCTTTACTTTCCAAACCATTTTGTCTGAAAAGAGCCACTGCCTCTTCCGTAGGACAAGTAATGCGGTGGAAGGGCATTTTTTCCTTCACTATTTGTTGCATCCGCTCCTTCAAGTCCTCCACAACCTTAGGTGTAACCTCGCCTAACCCCGTGTTGAGTTTGCAATAATAACCATTCGACACAGGTGTGTCAATGCGCAGTCGGGCAGTTTCGCCATAGAGGTCGCGCACAGCCTTATAGAGCATAAAAAAGAGCGAGCGTGTGTAAGTGCGCAATCCCGATTGTGAAGTAATGTCCAAAAACTCCACATCTTTATCGTTGAAGAACATAAAGTGCAGTCCTTCCACCTTATTATTCACCTTAGCACTTGTAGCGCCATAGGGCATGTTGAGGTCGAGCATTTCGTAAACCTCCTCCAACGTAAAGCCAATAGGCACCTTGTGCGAGCGTCCCGTATTTTTACAACGTATTGTGATATTCTTTCCCATGATAGATTCTATTTATAGGAGTCCAAAAAATTGCTTCCAAATATACGTTTTTATGCACATCCATAGGCTCAAAAAGGTGTGAATTTTGTGTAAACAAGTGCATTTATGACCATAAATGCCGCAAAATCAGCTATTTAGCAAAATTTTTTGGATTATAAATTTGCGGTTTATAATGAAGTTTGTAACTTTGCAACCGCTTTGGGTAATTTTTGAATGCGCCCGAGGCATTTTACTCATTTATATTTTTAATTCATACACAATGTACTTAGATTCTGAAAAGAAGAAAGAGATCTTTGGCACGTACGGACAGTCTAATTCGGATACTGGTTCAGCAGAAAGCCAGGTAGCCTTGTTTTCTTACCGTATTGCCCACTTGACGGAGCACATGAAGCAGAACCGTAAAGATCATACGACTGAACGCTCACTCGTTAAGATGGTAGGTAAGCGCCGTGCGCTCCTCAACTACCTCAAGCGCAAGGACATCGAGCGTTATCGTGCTATCGTTAAGAAGCTCGGTTTGCGTAAGTAATCCAAGTTCTCTCTTCGGAAAGCAAAAACATCCCGCATCAGCATTTGGTTGGTGCGGGATTTTTGTGTTTTGCTAACTATGAGTTGTTCTTTTAGGCTATTATATAGAGGATAATAGACGAAATACTTTGTCTATATATTTTACCTGTTTTATGAAGAGAGTGTTAGTAAACATTGGTTTTTTGGATTTTATAAGGAGAAAAAAGCGAAGTCGTAATTGAGATGAAATAAACAAACTTTGAGTTGGTCGAATTTATTTTAGTGGTACAAACCATAGATTTGCTATTCTATGCTATTTGTTAGAGAATAGTTGCAAAGAAAAGTTTAAAATACAATTTCTTTGAACAGATAAAAGAACGATTCAAACTTATTTTTTAGCTCTTTTGTCATGAAAATGTCAAATAAATTGCAATCTTAACATTTATTATTACCCCCCCCGATTTTATTTTGCAAAAATTGAGTACTTTTGCAGCTGGTAATATGCTTGTGTGTCAATACATTCGGCTTACCCTTACCTCAAGAAAAACTGAAAAAACAAACACATTAAAAAACAAAACAAAATGAGAAAAGTATTTACTCTTTTTTGTGTGCTGATGGCTGCATTCTTTTCTATAGGTGTGGCTAATGCGCAATCTTTGGTGGCGTTACAAACTTCACCAAAGCCAACAGGTGATACGTTTGATGCTAACACCCATTGGTTTATCATGACGTTAAAAGGTAGGTTCATCACAACAACCGTCCATGATGAAAGTGGCAATTTTAAGGTGTCAAGTACAAATGTTGCTGATATCAGTACGGATGCTGCATGGTGGTGTGTTGTAGGAGATGAAACTAAAGGCTACACCTTCTACAATAAAGCTGCTGGTACAAAAAAAGTTTTAGGTCTCCAAAATCTTACAGGTAATGGTGATGACTTAAAAACTTATGGTGCATCACGTGCTCAAATGTATGATGCTACTACCACAAACTCTACAGATTTGAACCAAGTTGGTATCACTTTTGATTTTAAAACAAAGTCTACCGACACTGAAACATGCTATTATGTTTGTTTGAAGGGTACAGATCGTTACCTTAACGAACGTGGAAGTTATTTAGCCTATTGGGATAATTCTGAAGGTTTAGGTGATGGTGGATCGCGAGTTAAACTCTATAATGCAAGTACTTATTGGTACGATCGTTATTCTTTAAGTTCTTACCAAACACTTGCTACTAATGCGCGTAATAATGTAGGAACAACAGCCTTTACTTATCCCGAAAGTGCTGTGAAAACTTTCGAGAATCTTGTAAATGAAAAATTGAGTAACGGTTCTACAAACATTACTTATGAGGATGCTGTTCAATTGGATGCAGCCAAAACAACTTTGCGCAAGAGTATTAATGGCCCAAAGATTGGTACTATCTACAAAATGAAGTGTACTTATAATGGTAAGTTTATCCATGCTCCTCTAAACTGGGATGCAAATCAATCACTTCCGTTAAATACTACAGAAGATAAAGGTATTGGTTGGGTCTTTGAAAATGGAACAACAACAGGTACATTTAAAATTAAGAGTGCAGATACAGGTTTGTATATAGCAGGAACTAGTAGTTATACTACTTCAATTTCAAGTGCTACGGAATATTATGTATATGGTAGTCCTTCTGTTGACGCAAATGTTATTATAGGTACGGGAGATGATCTTTATGCAAATAAGTGGTTTCATGGAAATACTACAACATTGGTTCCATGGCAATCTTTTGCAGGTTCTAATTTCTGGCAATGCATAGAAGTGAGTGATGAAGATTTTAAAGCTCTTACAGATGCGCATATTACCAATATTAATTTATTACCTGGCGTTAGTGAAAATGAATCAGTTAATGCAGCTCTGACTACTTACAATAGCAAAGTCCTTAGAACTGTTGAGGATTGGAATTCACTTGTAAATACTGTAAATGGAGTGCTTAATGGTAAGTACTATCGCATTAACAATCAACGCGGTACTTACAAATTATTGGCAACAAATGGTACTGATGTACCTAAGATGTATAGTATTGCAGATGGTGAAAAACTTGTGAGTTCTCTTTGGAAGTTCGAAATAGCCAATAATGGTGGATTTAAATTAAATAATGCGAATACGCCAGGTAAGTATGTAGCTGTTTTGACTGCGGCTCCTGCTGCTGCGAATGCATTTACAACTTCAGATAATGCAGATGTGTTTACCATGAGCGTAGAAGGTGACCATTTCCTTATTAGAAATAAGGATAATAATCTATTAAATGCAGAGCAAGACGCAACTTTTCCTATCAACTATTGGAATAGTAACGCAGAAGGAGGTACTAAATGGCAAATCAACGAAGTAAACTCACTCGAAGTTGACCTCAATAATGCAGGAAATGGCAAATCATACGCCTCTGTATACCTCCCCTTCAGCATTAGCAGTGTAAATGATGGTGTCAAGGTTTTTGTAGCTAATGAACCTGGAACGAACGAAGTTACCTTCACTGAAACTACTCATGGTGTAAAGGCAAAAAATGGTTTCTTGCTTATTAGCGACAACGCAGCTACTACAGCAACTGTAAATATCGGTGATGGCAATGCAGAAAGTAGTATGTTGGGTACACTCATTAATCTTAGCTTGACAAACGCAGAAAAGAGCACCTATCGTGTATTTGGTAGGAATAGCAGTAATGTAGTTGGTTTCTTTACTCCCTCAGAAGGTCTTAATAAGGTAATGGCAAACCGTGGTTTCTTTAAAGTTGCTACTGGTGGTGCGCTTCGCTTGAACTTTGAGGATAGCGTGGTAAGTGGCATTGATGCCATTGATGCAAACCAAGCATTGCACAATGCTCCTATCTTCGACCTCAGCGGACGCCGCGTAATGAATACAGTGAAGGGTGGACTCTACATCCAAAACGGACGTAAGTTTATCGTTAAATAATAATCATTTAAGAACACATATCACAATGAAAAAGACATATATTAAGCCTGCTTCAAACCAGTTCTGCTTTATTGAACCACTCACACCGTTGTGTGGATCAGGAGATCAACAAAATTTCAAGTTCGGTAGTCCAACTGAAACCACAAATGAATCATGGTCCAACAAAAAAGAGAACCCTGTTTGGGGTGGTCAATCAAAAGGTCCTTGGGGCGAATAATTTTTGAGCGTAGCACAAACCGTGCTATCTAACAATGTTTTTAAAGTAATAAGCAGTACATCAACCGTATGTATTGCTTATTATTTTTTTTGTTTGTGTATGAGAATGTCAAAACTTCACGTGCCAGCCTCACCCCATTCGGTAGGGTGTTCAAAATCCACTTCTTTTTTTACGCACGATTTATGATAGAATCATCAATGTTTCATGCGCCAGCCTCACCCCTAACGGGTAGGGTGTTCAAAATTCATGATATTTTCGACATGGTTTTGCATCCAATAATGCACGGGCTGAAAGCCCAAAAGCGCGTAGCCCAGGGCAAGCGAAGCGACACCCTGGGTTACGCGGATTATCATAGCATTGACGCCCTGTAAGGTAGGGTGTTCAAAATCCATAAAAAAAATCTGCACGAAATTGGCAAGGTTTTAGTATGTCTAAAACAGTTGATTTTTAACATTAAAAGCAGTAAAATAGCTGTCTAAAAATTGCATAAATCGTTGATTATTAGTAACTTTACACAACAAACAAAACAAAAAGTTATGAAGAAAT
>OBIB01000070.1_pt1 | contig 37636 bp, 29 predicted proteins | sample 1496261 | NCBI WGS metagenome assembly OBIB01 (sample SAMN05065771, study PRJEB22554) | human gut metagenome | biome: ENVO:2100002; feature: ENVO:00000062; material: ENVO:00002003 | host: Homo sapiens | place: USA
GGATGACAGCAACAAGGGTCGTACCTATGAAGGAAACTGGTTCCCGGCTGCTGGCAATCGTAGTTCCAACGATCTCAGCTTGAACGGCGTTGGTAGTGGCGGTAACTATTTGAGTTCTTCACCGTACAATGACTATTACGGTTACCTCTTGTACTTCTACAGTAATAACGTGCATCCATCCTACAACCGCAATCGCGCGGACGGATTTAGTGTTCGCTGTGTCCAAGAATAAAACGGAACTTGTTTCCGCATATAATTTGAATATTATAACTAGAGAGGGGGGAGTAAAGATACTCCCTCTTTTCTTTTAGACTTATACCTATTATATATACTCTTCACTTTTTCGACCTCAATTCTTAGCTATTCTCTTGAATGTTCCATCAACCCTGGCTTTTTACTTTGCAAAGTTATGGTGGCGCAGACAGACTCCAAGGACCGGGCACAGCCACTATATGGAGAAATATTTTTGGAACTCCTTCCACAAATCAGAGATTTGGGCTTTCCTAAAATATTTCGCCATATTCCTTGGCTTACTGTCCTCAATACACCACCATCTTTTATTGCACGTAAAAAGGCTCAGGTGATGACGGATTATGCCGGAATGCATCAAAAAAAATCTCGGATCGAAAGTGAAGAGTAGTCTGTAAAGGCTAGATGAATCTGGAAAATCCAGAATACTTTATGTCGATTTTTGGGCTTTAGTAGGGGAGAAGAAGAATTGGCATTCTTGATGATAATACAAAAAACACGTCTGAAGGTACCCTCTGTACACCTTCAGACGTGTTTTTTTCTATCTTGCATTGTCGTTCTGGTGAATCACGGACTTCTGTGCATCATTCAGACCATCCCAGTTGGTGCCGCTGCTACTGTTGCCGCCAACTCCTCTGTTCCACGCTTTTCGGAACATTTGATAACGTCTGTCATAGCTGCCGTCCTTCTTGTACTTTATGATGTTGTCCAAACCCTCGATTGCACGGAAGATATACTCTCCAGGCGACTTAACCAATAAGGCTTCCTTCATAATTCTGTCTTCTCGCTCTTGAAGAATCTGTTCCTCGTTGAAACCTTGCTCTAGTCGATCATAAAATCTAGAAGTACATTGATAAATATCCCCTTCGACTAAATTGAATGATGAAAAATATCTTCTAAGCAATTCCTTCTTTTCGCTTACGCTTCTTTTTTTGCTGAAGATCATGTATTTTAATCCATAATAGTCCCAATTGATTGCGAATATTGTATATTTCTTATAACCTTTTGATATGTCAAAACGCAAGAAATTATCATATATTTCCAATGAGCAATTACCAAATAGGCTTGAAGTTAAATTCGTTATATCATATTTGCCTTCTTCTATTTTATCAGACTTGTTACTCTCGCTTTTTTGAAAATTCTTTTGGTCTATCATTTCTATGATAGTTTTATAATGATTTTGACTTTGATATTCTGTAGAAAAATAGAGGTTTCCAATGTGTCTGGAGTTTTTATTTCTAATAGCTCTACAACGAAAATCTATAAAATGACCATTTTCGTCAACAAGAGAATACTTATATTCTGTATAATATGGAAAAACTCTGTTGATGTAATTTTGAATTTTATTTCTCGCATCAAACATAGCTACTTCCGATTTGGCAATATGTTCAATACTTATACTACGTATGCACTCATCCCAAGGACTTACATATACATTACAGTTTGCCACTCCAAAGGCAGGACCGGAAATAGAATATTTTGTGTAATATGAACTTTCATCAACAACATTGAATTTCTTTGCCTTCAATGCCTTCGCAAAGTTATCGTATGACATATTGAAAGAGACTCCCATGAAAGACAATTGATTCTCATTGACCAGGGAAACAGGCTTGACTGATGCCTTTCTTACATTTCTATGTTGCTGCACAGCGTTATCGACCGCATAACTGTTTATGCAGACGATAACTCCCACTAATATTAAAAAACCTTTTTTCATATTTCTCATTTACTATTTATATTTGGCGGCAAAGGTACGAAAATATTCCTGATAAACTACATTTATAATGAGAAAAATCACTTTGAACATGAAAATATTCTGTTTTCGCTCATAAAATGAAGTTTCCACCTTAGAGCTTGTGTCACTCTAAGATGGAAACAACTACATTATACTACTCTTCCTTTGTGCTTATGGGAAGTGTCTTGTGATTGTGAAGCAGGTTCATCTTCCCCTTGCTTCTTGTCTGCTGCAAGATTTTCCTGACTTTCAACAATACCGTTTCCGTCAACATCCATATCGATGGGGGTGAGACTGCGAAGGTCCAACTTCTTGTCTTCCCCGAAAGACCGGACGGTCTCTTCTACGAAAGTGCTTACTTTTGCAGCAGAAGTAGATGCTTTATCCAGAATTTCCTTACTGAAGGCTGGATCTCTTTCTAGACGTGCAATCAAGCCATTACTTCCTGGAACCTTCTCTGAATATTGGAACTCATAGAGATTCCCCAGCATTCCCATGGCGATACTACGAACGAGAGCTTCCTTGCTCTTTGCTTCATAGGAGTCTGGCATTTTACCACGAACATAGTCTAGTAAATTCTTTGCCAAATCTCTGCGTTCATTGTAATCAAGTTGTACATCTTCCTTAACTGTCATATCCAATTCAGGATATTTCCCGACAGGGAAAACAGACATGGCATTTGCCTTAGCTTTCTTCATAGTTTCTCTATCCTCAATTTGCTTGATGATTTCCAATCTTTGAGGAAACGAACTGAGATCCTCTATATTATACAACTTCTTCACCTCTCCATTTTTTATGAGCGAAAATGGCATGGTTTTTTCCCATACTCCTATATTGAGCTGTCGTACTTCTTGCTCTGTAGCAAAGATTGGGGTGTTGTAGCCATTTTTGTTGCAGTGCAAAGAAAGTATATATGAGTCTCCTATATCGAAAGGTTGCCCATTCAAATTGTATGCCTTACCAATCGAATCATCATTCCACACAAGATTACATTTTATCGCCTTGCTGATCAACTCGGCATATCCCTCACAAGCCTCACGCTGTTCATTGTCAGCTGAGTGCCAACGACCTGTAGAAGGCGAAGATAAGGTGACGTAGTTTCTCTGCGGACTTTCTTTGATTACAATCTGCTCTTTACGATCAACATCTTCGGTTTCCGAAGACAAGGTGTTACGGCGTTGTAAGGGTGTCATTCCAACTCGTTTACTGGTATTTCGTGCTTCAACTTCACCTGCTAACTTCCAGTATATCTGGTTGTCGCTGTTATTCTTTAAAGATTCTTCCATTATAGTCATTTGCTTAAGTGTTATTTTGTCAGAAGTCGTTAGCTCGTCTTTGCAGACTTGGGCTTGGCGACGCAACTCGATAGCAGCCTCCTTCACATGATATCCGCTTTTTGCAACTTCCAAATCATCAAAATCCTTTCCGAACACTTTTTCGTACTCATTTTCCAATTTGTACTTTTCGTTTGGATATGTGTCAATCTCATTCATTGCATCCCAATAATGGCGGCGGCCAATTTCCTGCCATACCTTTCCGTCACGCTGGAGTTCTTCTGTCGATGCTTCAAGACGGTTTGCCATATCTGTCAATACAGCCCATTGCTTGAGATTACTAACTATGAAATCCTTTTCTGCTTGATGGCAAGCTACATTTTCCTGGATTTCCTTTCGGATTGTTTGAGGTGCTCCTCCTCTTGCAAAACCTTCGATTTCTTGAACTGCGTGCTGAATCTCATGTCCTATTATGCCGCGAATATCTTTCTCGTCTTGGAAACGGTTTAACTTATTGGTGTTAATTGTAATGGTTCCACCAAACTTTACACTGTCATCTACATCTAAAATACGATCCAAATAATTGTGGGCAGAGGTGAAACAAGCTTTTTCATTACCTTTCAAAGCTTCAAATTCCACCTTGACATTCCTCAATTCAGGATAAGCTTCGAAAACATCAGGTGCATCTATATATGCATCCAACGTTGTATGATTATCAAGCTTTCCATCTAATCCACCATATTCCTCTGCAAGACGGTCATACTCTTCTACTTCGCTAGGGCGTAAAGCTTCTCCTTCACAAAAAACATGTTCGTTGTCTTTATTAACAAGTTCCATATAACGTTTGAAATCTGGATGATTCTTTTCGTAGAGAATATTTCCATTCCAGTCGAAGCGTTTCACATCTTCGGTTTCGTATTTCCAGTTGTTGTCTGCTCCTATCTCCCAGCCAGTGATTTGCTTAATGTCTTTTGCAGAAGAACCTGCAGTATTCATCTGTTTTGCTAGACTTAACAAATCAAGACGACTAGACAGATTTACTGATTTGCTGGCAGTGTCCACATTGGCAGCACCGATTGTTCCAATAAACATACGCCGTGGCTCATTGATGGCTGTACGGTTGTCTTCAAAACGTCTGGAAAGAGGAATCATTTTTCCTGTCTCATCATGCATTACTGGTGACAGAACTGGCTTAACCTTTGAAGAAATAGTGGCATAATTGAGCTTTTTCAAGTCCAATATGTCGTTTTCCCATTCCTGGACAGCCTTGCCGTTCTCTTTCAGGATTGTGTCGCACTCTTCCTGCGTCAGGGCACGGTTTATCTTCATGGCTCCACCTATATACCAATGTCCCTTGTCTTCATCCTTCAAGAACTGGTTGGTGGTATATTGGTAAAATCCATTCTTTGGCATGTACTGAAGGTCGGCATTGCGTGCAACAAACTTTCCATCACTGTTATATGCCTTTGCTTGGCTCCTAGCAGTCTCGGTGTAATCTTTGTTAGCAGAAAGCTCACACTCGAAGACAACCTGGTTGGAACGATGAACATTGCCATAGTTGCTCTCCGGATCCTGCTTGCCTCCTTGTGGAAAATATGGCAGGTCGGCTGCATGCCAGCCAGGGCGGTAGGCGAGGGCTGTGATGTACTTGGCCTTTGAACCTTCTGGTAGGAAGCCTCTTTGGATTAACTCCTGACGTACCTGCTCATTTGGTATGAGCACAGAGGAGCCGGTCTTGCTACCTCTACCGTTTGGATTGCGTGTTGATGGCACATAGTCCTTGCCATTGGCCGCAGTAAAGTGCCATGTGTCCTGTGCGTTCAGCCATACTCCCATTGGCAGCTTGTCTTTGCCGCTTACAAATAGGGCAGAAGGGTCGCCATCTTTATCCAATGTGAATACCTTATATACTTTGATGGTAGCCTCTGGCTCTGGCTCATGGCTAACGCTATAGGCATCTGTCACCTCTGGCATTGGATTTTCTGCCAGCTTCATGGATGCTTCTTCCATAACTAGTTCGAAGGCTTTTTCCATATTGCCATTCTCGACATATTCCTGATAGAGATTGTCACGGATCTCTGTAAACTCCTTCAGCTTTTTGGCAGGATTCACTTCGTTCAGCATATCTTTCAGAACTTGGTCGGCTACCTGTTCGGCACTCTCATAATGAATACCAAGGAAGGAAGCCATGGCTTGCCAGAACTTCTTCAGCGCAGACTCCAGGAAGAAGACATCCCTTTTAATGGTTGCCTTCTTGATTGCGGAAACTCCCTCGCCGTTGCAGTCACTTACCATCTTACGAAGTTTCTCTGCACCAGCTCTTCCGGAATACGTTGCAAGAACTTCGTCGGCAATCTCGTTGTCGGTATGCAGGTCCTTGTAGCTTGCCTTGACTTCGTTCCAGATGGATGTATTCTTCATCAGACCTACAATGTTCTCCCATTCTTTCGGATTGACCTTCTGTATGGCAGTGGCCCAAAGATGAGAGTATTCATGGATGGGTGTCTCAGCTGTGGCAATACGTGGGTCAACATATATCTTGTCATTGACGGTAAAGCCATACGATGTACCTTCTTTGTCCTTGAAGAAACGGATATTTCTGCTAGCATCATATTGAACCTGTTTCCAGTCTGCTAACTCTTGCGAAGATTCGTAGTCACTTATCTTTTGTTCATACACTTTCCTTTCTTCTTGATATTTCTCTTTAGACTTCAAGATTAAATGACCATCCTTATCTTTAGCAAATCTTCCAGATTCATCCAAAACAAAATGTGAAGGTGAAGAGGGCTTTCTGGGAGCAACCTGCTTTTGCTTTACGAAAGTCTTGGCATCAGCATATAATTTTTCAATTCCTGCTTTATCAATAATACGCAGAGGATTCTTTTCACTTCCAAGCATGAATGCTTTGTAGTAATCAGAACTGTCAATGTTGACAATAGCTTTAGGATTGATTACACATAGCTCTTGCTCACCACGGTTTTTGTCACCAATCCATACGGCGTCAATACCTTCTTTCCAAAGGTCAATAATGCAATCATCTAAGTCGGCTGCATCATTTAAATCTGGCATTTCTTTAACATTTGCATTTTTTGCCAATACGATAGGATAAATAAAAACTCCTTCATGAATACCGCTAAATCTTGAGGCAATCTCTTTGCTCTTACTTACACTGATACCCCAATATTTGTCGCCATATCCACCACCGCCGATACGTTCTACTTCTCTGTCACTCATTATCATACTCGGTTTTAATCTACCTCCACCATAATAAGTACCATGATAAAACATATTTTCCGAAAGTTCCTTTGGACTATCAAATTCAGATATAAGTTCTGCAGCACGAGAATATCCAGCTAAACTGCCACCTGATTCTTTTAATCTCTTTATGATTTTTTCTTTAGTCCACTCTCCCCGTACAGGTGTAATATAATTTCTTGGATTATATCCTGTCTTTACGGAATTATTGCCATGGTAAACTGCTTGATGACGTGCATCCTTATTGAAGGTATCCAGTACACGCTGTCCTTCATCGATATCGGTGATGACATCGATGCCGGCACTACGCAGTTTTCCAATGAGAGTTTCTCGTAGTTCAGCTTCCACCTTTGCAGGAGAGTTAGTTTGACCGGATCTCTGATATCGTACATCGGCTAATGCATCATTGAATCGCTTTGACAGCGGAATAATGTTACCATCGTTATCATAGGTAACAGCATCCAGGGATTTACGGTTATTTTTTGTGTTCTTATAAGCGTAATCCTTGTCTTGAACGTAGTCCTGTTCGTTGCCATATCCCCATTCTGCAATATCATTACCATCCCACCAGATCTCATCAACAGAAACCTTCTGCTCGATGATACGATAGTTGTCTCCCCAGCCATGGACGTTGGCATTGTCGACAGCGTAACCATAACTAGGTGTAACCCAGTCTCCATTTCTGAAAGAACCTTCTTTTACATCAGAAGGGACACTTCTATACATTGTTATAGTGTCACTCTTTGACTGAATGGCCTGACGGATATTTTCAATTGCTTCTCGGCGGTAATTATCTGCTGCTCTGAGATTACGAGGGTCGAGGGCTATGAAACTGAGACTGTTTACATCTATGCCATTCTTGATATAATCACCGAGTGTCTGGTCTCCTTCATATTCCAGATGCTCTGGGTCCGCATCCCATGCTTGCTTACGTTCTTCTGGACTATTGAAATATCCATTGCCATAAGGCGCAGCTCCGTTAAAGGCTGATGTTCCTTGATAGGAAGATGAAGAATTATATCCTGCTATCGCAGCTGCAGCATTAACCATTTGTTGCGCCTTTTTCATATCGCCGCTTTTAACAGCATTGATATACTCTGTGTCTAGAGACTCTATGTCATTACTAACTCTCGAAAAGCGTATTTTCTTTTCTGTCTCTGCCTTATTAGCGTTATCTACACCTAACTGTTTCAAGATTTGCTGGTCATATTTACGAGATTTTACCATATAGTCTTGAAGTGTTCCTGTTTCCTGTTTTCGAATTGGATTAACATCTACCTTAATGCCATCATAGATTAAAGGATCTTCATTCAAGAAGTTGAATGCATCGTCTTCTCTAAGTGTACCTTCATACTCAACAACAACATCTAAATCACTATCCGGGCGAGCTGTACCACGGCCTCGTGAACCATGGATCTCAAGATCGTTAACTCTCGTTATTTCGTCACCTTCGAAGCCTATAACAAATTTTTCGGTGATTTCATCCAAGATATAATTCTTTAAGCTTCTCTTGCCATAGTATTCAAGTCCTTGAACTTCTTTATGTATGGTCTCGCCATTAAGATTCATCAGGTTCTCATAATAGTCAAGAATATCGGTCAACTCTTTATTGAAAGCATCTGAGGCATTTTTATAGTTAGCCTTCAGTCGCTCATATTCTCCTTCTTCTGCACCTACTGAACGTGAATACCCATATAGATCTTCTGCACTGCTCTCAGACTTACTGTAGAGTTCTCTCAGATGGTGGTAATTAGGTAAATGTTCCTGGAAGTCACCCGACATAGGGATACGTGTATCCTTTAGTGTATCGATATATTTCGCTACACTATTCATTCTTTTAGACATATCATAAATGTAGCTACCAAGATTGCCAGTGAGCACATAGTCTTCCAGCACTTTCTCGCTTTTGTGGTAACTTCCAGTTACGGCGTTGAGAGCCTTGTTGAGTTTGAGAAAAGCAGCTTCATCTTGACGATGTTCCAACTCGGTATTTGATGGTCCTTGTGCTGCTGACGATGTTGCATACATTGCATCAAGGAGTTCTCCTAAGAGATTATCTTTCTGAGCTTTAAGATAAGCAATCTGATGTTCTCCCTGAATTGTTTCTTTTCCCAAAGCCTGCCTCATTGCATTGACATCATTCAGAACTTTTGCTCTTTGAACGGCATCAGACACTTCTCTTAATAACTCACGGTAGTGGTATGCAGACTTTGTATTGATAACCTTTGTCTGAATGGCATCACCGTCATCTTCGAAGTAACCATAAAATTCGATATTTCCTGCACCATAACTCCAAGAATGTGAACTGTAATCACCTAGACTGGAATACTCATGACCTTCGCTGATATCCAGTTTGCCCTTATAAATTTTGCTTTCCTCGATGAATTTAACGGTATCTTGCAGGAGATTCTGTGATTCACGTAATGTTTGCAATTTCTTATCAAAATCAAGAACATTATAGGTTTCTGCCTCTTTCATCTCTTCACGTCCCAACATTTCCTGGAAAAGACGCACGTCGTAAGGTATATTGACAGACTCCATGGTTTCTATATTATATGATGTAAAAGACAGTGAAGGTTCATTGTCGCCTGAATGGGAATCAACTTTGATATATTCTTCACCTTTTCTTATGAAAAGCTTGTCAACTAGAGCTTTACCCTGTTCTTCCAATATAGACTGTTCAAGTTCTTTTGAAAGCTGATAACCTTCTCTCTTAAGCTCGTCATTCATCATCTTTGCACGAAAGTCTGCAAGAGGGCTTTCCTCTCCATCTACCCATGCAACAAGCGTTGTTCCGTCAAATAAGACAGGTACATACTCGATGTTGGAACGGTTGGATTGCTTAGCTGCAATTTTGCCATATTCTAAAGCTCTTTTCTCCATAGGATTCAACTCATCCTTTTTCTCCAACTCTTCTAGTTCTGATGGAGAGAAGAAACGGCTTTGTGGTATGTATTTTGTTTCTGTGGCACGTCCGTTTTCTCTGCTGAAAAATCGTCCCCAGCCGGAACGGATTCTATCTACCACATTCATATTGTCATTTGCCATACTCTTATTATTTTAAAAGGAGAGTGCAGATAGGCACTCTCCGTTATTATTGTTTTCTAGATAGCATAATGTATGTAGCCATAATGCCCCCAAGGAAGACTAAGACTACAGTAAACAAACCGTGCAGGATGCTATGCCTGACCTTGCTGCTGAGCACCATTGACTGTTTGTACAAACTCATGTTTCTTGATGTTTGTTGCTCGACAGTTGATTCTTGCCTCGCTACGAAAAACGTCCAGTTCCAGTTCACCGTTTACTTCAACGTATTCTCCTGCCTTGAAGAAATCTTCATGGATAGGGGAGAAATTGGTAAAGTGTACCCAATAGAAGCCCTGCTTCTCACCCTCTGAGTCATGGGTGAAGGCATCGAAGACCTGGAAGTCGTTACCTTTCTTGCTTTTGAGATCCTTGACTCCTTTGGAACCAATCTTTCCGGTAAACTCAACGGAACCACTGAGATTGTCCGGATCAGTAGTCTCGTTGAACTGAATAGGAGAAGTAGCACGAAGATTGTAATAGACGTTGTTCTCAATCTTCTTGACATACATGACACCGACTACCGTGACTCTGCGACCGGAAATATAGTTGCCGGCTTCTGCCTGGGTTCCTTGCGTTGATACGTTGATGCGAAGCTCTGTTACGCTTTCATCCTTTCCCTTCATTGGAATGGATACACCAAAACTCAAAAACTTCTGACCATCCTTAGAGGTCTTTTCCTGTGCGGAAATGAAAATCTTTCCGCATAAAGTGACATTACATTTAATCATAATTCAATATATTAAAATTAATTTATCCGATTCTATGACCTTGGCTTTGACCCAGGTCGCCCTGTTGCATCTCTGCCTCAAAATTATTACTTGCCGCCTGCTTCATATCTTTTGCGTTGACGGTCTCATCCTTCTTACCTGTGGTCTGTGAAGAGTTTTCTGCTGCTTGCTGCTGTTCTTGCTCTTTTTTGAGATTTTCTTCTATTTCACTTTGTGTCAAACCTGCCATAAGACATAATGCTTTTGTAAAATACATACTTATAAGAGAAGAAATCATGTCCTGTTTGTCGCCAGGCATTTCTCCATTTTGCTCCATCAGCTTTGCCAGCCATTTGGTAGGGTCATTGGAATTTGTCTTGTCTGCCAGGAGATTGCTCTCCGGAGTAGGACTTTGTCCGATGACCATATTACTTTTGGCTTCGGCAAGATAATCCTTACCGCCTTTATCCAAAGAACATGGCTCGCCGGAACGAAGCTGCAACTCTGCTAGATAGTTGACCGGGGAAACTGCCTTGAACGATTTTCCATCAAACTCACGAACTTCAAAGTGTAAGTGTACACCAGTACTAGCTCCTGTTGAACCTGTTACTCCAAGTTGCTGGTTTGCATTAACAATATCATCTTCCTTGACTTTTACCTCACTGAGGTGCATATATGTTGTTCGGAATTTATTTCCGTCAGGACGGTTATATTCTACTGTAACATAGTTTCCGGCACCTTTTTCTTGATAGCCTACTTTCACTACCTTACCTTTGTCTTCTGTAGCAAAGACAGGAAGATGTTGACCCTTAGTTGATATATCTATTCCATTATGCTTCATCATCTTGCCTTTGGTAGGATGTTTGCGCATTCCAAATTCACTTGAAACTTCAATATCCTTTGAAAAATCAATTGGCATGGCAAAATTACCAGACATTGGCTGAAGGACGTGCCGATTGTCAACCTGCTTAGCTACCTCACCGTTCTTTCTGCGATTTTCTGCTTCAAGGTCAATGTCATGGAGATTATAATCACTGATTTCTCTTAGAAGATTATGCTGATATGTCTTTGGATTTGAGCCGTGGTAGGGACTATCGGCGATAGCTTTTGCCCAACCTTGATAATCTGTTGCTGAGATATTCTTACAGTACTGTGCTACCTTTCCATTATTGACTGTCAATATCTTGGAGTGATCTTCAAAGTTCTGCTGAGCAGTTGCGTACTTACGAAAAGGTTCCTCTCCGGGATGGTCATCATGATAGTACATAACTTCTCCTTTCCAGCTATCTCCTCTTTTTATGCCGAAGAAGTTGTTGCAGTCTTTCGCCTGTGGCGATGTTCCATAACCACTCTCCAAAATGGCTTGAGAGAGCGTGATGGATGCAGGAATGCCATACTTTAGCTGCTGCTGGATGGCAATTTCCTTGTATTTATCAATAAACTCTTGCTTGGTTTGACTCATTGTTTTCCTTTTTAAAGGGTAGGAGAGAGCTTCTCCTACCCTTATGTTACAGAATATTTATCTACGACCGAACTTCATAGATTGATGATGTTCGTTATCTTCTTGCTGTCCAACAGTCTTATTCACTGCGGACTGCTCGATGGGTGTCGCTTTGGACACGGTTTTTTCGTTCGTATCTTTCTGAGAGTTGTCAACACTTTCTGTATTGCCTTTCTTCAAGAGTGATTCGAACGTCACCGCAGCCAGAGCCTTGGCGTATGCTGGCTTATCCTCTGCTGCAAACAGCTTGTTGTATTGGTCAGCAGGGATTACCTTTACATGTTCCTGTCCATCGATGACCGCCTTGATATACTTGATTTTAGGATCCTCCTGGCTCTTGTAGATATGGGAAGAACTGATTCTGCTCATGTCAACATCAACCTTTCGTGGACTGACCAGGTCAACGATCATTTCCGGATGGGCTTTACCTAACTTGTAGAACTGTTCAGACAGAGCCTTTATCATCTTGCTCTTATCCTCGGGATCTGGGGATTTGATTGCCTTAAAGAAGGAATTGACATATTTCTTTTCTGGCACGATGTCGAAAGCCTTTTCACCTTCTGCTTGGACATGAAAGAAGTATCTGCCTAACTCCTTGTCTGGCAACACCTGGAAATCCTTGATCTTGAACTTCACCTCTTTCTTAAGATCAGAGAGGTCAACCTTCTCATTACTAATCAATTCATATTGATGAAGACGGACTACGGAGATTTCCTTATCAGCGAAATAGTTATTTGGCTGTTTCAAGCCAAGGCGACCACCTGCATTATAGAACTTCTCAACCTCAAAGCCTTCCTTGCTGAGAGCGTTCTTGATTCTGTCCTTGCGCATTCCTGGTACTTCGTTGTCTTTTTCCAGAGAGGCTCCCTGCGGAAGAATAACTGATGCCTTCTTGTTGACGGTATCCTTCACCACGACGATCTCCTTTGTGTCAATGTTTGGAAACTCGTTGATCTTCTTGATGATGGTATAGTCTGACTTGTTGAGCATCTGCTTCTCAGCCTTCATACCTACTATTTTCTTGTAGTCTGGCTTGATGTTCTTTTCAAGTCTGTCCAGAACTTCTACGGCATTGTTCACATCCTTTTCAATGATGCTCACCATACGAGGAGATTCTTTGATTTCTCTCTCCCAGTATGGAACAAGCTCCATACTTTCCTTGCTGAAGGTTGCCGGTAAGCCTTGGCGTGCCATAAACACTCCGGCGGTCAACTCCCTTACAAGTTTTTCGTACTTTACATCATCGATAGGAGTGAGATTGACGTGTCCACCTCGGTCTAAACGGTCTGAGGTTCCTGTCATCGCTGCCAGTACTCGGTAAATGTCGTTTGCCTTGGCAATGGCTGAACTACGAGCGTCCATACCTGGGTCACTCATTCCGCTGACAACGATCTTCTTTTCACCAGGAAGATACTGTGCATCTCGCACGACCATTTCTCGATCATAATCCAGTCCTTCAGTCTTGGCTACTGATTTTGCCAGGGAATTGGCTTTCTGCAAGACTTCTTCCGGTTTCGTCAATGTCTTGATGAGTCTTGGTGATTCTGGCTTGTCACAGATAACTACCTGATTGCCGGAATTGACGATTTTACTCAGATAGCCGTCGAGCTTATCCTTGCTAATCTCCACGCTGTTTACCTTCTTGCCCAGGTAATCTACCTTGGTCATTGGTATTCCGGTAACCTTGGAAATCTTCTCTGCTCCCTTCTTGTATGCCTTGAAAACATCGTCTTCCAGCTGCAAAACAACAAAATCCGGATGCTTTTTCACCACTTCGGAATATGCTCGTGCAATATTCTCTTCCTTGATGGTGTTGAGGGATTCCACCTGGTCTCCGTTTTCCTTGATCACCTTCACATAAGCATCATAGTCCTTGCTGGCAAATGTGGTCTGGTCGATATTCCACACGTTCATAACCTTACGCTCAGAACGTGGCTGGTACATCTTCTTTTCCTTTGAATCAAGGGAATGATACTCCTTTGGGGAAATACCCTGCTTGTCCTCAGCTCCCTTTACATATCTCCAATTGGTCCAACTAAGATAGAATGCCTTTTCTCCTTCTTTTATAGGCATCCCATTATCTTTTGCTGGATTATATTGGGTGTAGATGCTGCTGCGATAGCCATTCTGCTCGCTATGAAGGTTCATCATCAAGGCGTTATAACCAGTAATAGGAGAGTTGCCAAACAAGAACTGGGCATCCTTGCGGAAACCTGGGTTCAACCATACTCCGTTGTTGTTCTTAGAAGAAACGAGTGCGGCAAGCAGGAGGGCGGCGTGAGAACTGACAACATTGCTGTTCTTATTCTCCTTCTTCTGCTCTTCTTCTTTTTTCTTTTGCTGCTCCTTCTGCTGAGCTTCCTTCTTTTCCTGCTCGGCAGACTTTCTTTCTTCTTCCTTATGCATATTCTCGTGATTGATATCTTCGAACTTCTCCTTTGCCATCTTCTCGGCCTTATCAATAGGTACTCCGGTGGCGGCGATATGCTTTGCCTCGGCTACGACATTGGTATCACTAAGGCTGTCCTCGTGAGGAACCTCGGCTTTCTGACCGTCCTTGGAGGTCTTTTCCTCTTGCTTGCCCTGGTATTGCTTCATTCCGGCAAATTTCTCCCAAAGAACGTTTTCATTCTCTATAGCACTGACTTCGTGACGGTACTTGGTACTGAAGATCTCTGGCTTTCCGTCCTCGGTTGTATATGCAACATTAAGGGTGTCCTTCTTCTGGTCGTATTCCGGCGTGAGGACATCACCGGAAGGCATTTCGAGCTTGCTTTTATAAAGTCGCCATCTGATTCCTGTCATTTCTCTCTGCTCAACTTCTTCATCGCTCAATAATCTGAACTCATCATAATGAGAAAGTTCATCTTGAATGGTTGAAATATTGCGTTGAGGACTTCTGGAAATATCATAATCAAATATATACTGTACGTCCATACCTTTAGGAGTCATCTTTCCGACATCAACCTGATTTCTTTCTTCGCTGTACTGGAAATCAAGTTTTTCTCCATTTGGCATTGTCAGGACATTTGATTTCTCTGAATCTGCGAGCTGCTGAGCTGCATTCTCGTAAGCCAACTTCTGTACGTCATCTGAAGAAGCTTTGATTTCGTCGTTGGAAAGGATGCCATCAATCAGTTCCAGAACCTCTTCCTTTTCAATCTTGCGCAAAAGATCGTATGTATTATTCTGCTGATTATAGGTTACAGCGTAGGAACTGTTTTCTACAAGAACCTTGTCGTCAGAAGTCTTTGGTGCATTCTTTCTCACTTTGTTCAATTCAATGAGGTTGCTCACATCCATAATTTCTGCCAGATGAAGCAGTGCTTCATGGTCACCGCTTTCACGGTAACTATCAAATGCCTTGGTACGCTCAGAAGACTCAAATCGGGCAAAAGAGTAACAGTAACTCTCGTCATTTGATCTTTCCGAAGCAGCAGCTCGTCCCTGCGAGATGCTTGCGGTGTTTTCAGCTTTTATATCCTTCTCTTCTTCCAAGGATTCTTCCTCTTTTGGCTCCTGTTCACGATACTGCTCCCTCTGTGACATTTCCTCATAGACATTCGCCAGGTTGGCTTCCACACTCTTATCTCTTTCGAACATGAAAGTATCGGATACAGCAAGGCCGTTGTTGGTGGCAGTACCCACTTCTATCTTGTCAGTCTCCTTGTTGTACTGGAAATACAGAATTTCACCATTCGGCATTTCAAATACTGGTTCTTTCTGGATAGCGGCAAACTCGTCAGCTGTCATATTATAAGCTATCTCCTTGACAGCATCACTAGGATTTGAACCGATTCCACCAAGACGCTCGATTTCCTCGCGGAGTTCGTTCTCACTGTATTTTTTCAACAGATCGTATGTTCCACCAACACGGTTATTGTAAACTACAGCATAGTCTTCATTCTCTGCAAGAAGGTCATCACCAGGATGAGGAGAAGAAGACTTGCTGACATATTCGAGTTCTATTTCCTGCTCCTGGTCGTACTCGGAAGCAAGATTAAGTATTTCGTCATATTTATCTTCTTCCTGGAGTTTGTCAAATTGTTCAGTATCTTCCTGATCCTGCATGAATGCAAATGAAGAATAATATTTCTTCTCATCCTTAGGATCAACAGACTGAGCCTGTACTTCCTTTTCTGACTCTCTCTCCTGATACTGCTTCATGTTTGACAGCTCTTCCCAGACAAAGCCTAAATTAGCCTTTGCTTCATGGTCATGGTCGTAGCCGGTGCTGTATACTTCCTGCTTGCCTTCGGGTGTAGTGATGAGCACGTCGAGCGTGTTCTTTTCTTTGTTGTAGTCTACAGTAAGGGTGTCTCCGGATGGCATTTCAAGCTTATTGTCAATCGTGGACCATTCCTTGGCAATAAGTTCTTTTTTGTCAATATCCTGCACGTCTTCCTGAGTCTCTTCTTGGCTTTCAGAAACTTTCTCCTCGATGTCTTCCTCCTGAGCCTGGTATTCGTCCATAGACATGAGTTCTTCGGAGAAGTTTTGAAGATTCTCATCAAGGGTGATGGAATGGTTGTAGTCTGAACGGTGCTCTGGTGCCAAACCAGCGTTGGTTACGCCTCCTGCTAACATTTCATTGGTGCTAGGGTCGTAATCTACGCCTAGAACTGTGCCGTTTGGCATTTCAAGGGTATGGCTTCGCATACCGTCAAACTGCTTCTTGACAGCCTCGTTGCCAATTTGATGAGCTATTTCACTGTCATCCTCAGAAAGTCCCTGCTGCTGAATCTTATCAAGAATCTGCTGCTCAGTGACCTTCTCGAACATGAAGAATGTGTCGGTAAACTCCGGGTACTTCACTGCAATATGCTTCTCATCTTCTGCGATGATCTCTGCATTTTCTCCGGTTGTACGTTGAAGAGTAGCAAGGTCCCAATAGGCTCCTGCTTCTTTCTGTGCCTGTTTCAATGCATCAAAAAGGCCCTGCTTGTCACCATTCTCGTAGAGGGTAACAAGCTGCTGTGGATCTTCCTTTAACTCTATATCTGAGTTGGCATTGAGATTGGAATAAAATATCTTTTTGTCCATTATGTTGTTGTTTTGCTCTTTTTCAGTTTCGCCATTCTGAATGGCTTCAAACTGTTTCTCGTTATCTGCTTTCTCGTCAAGGCCGTCGAGCGTTCCTTCAAGAAGGGATTTCTGTCCCAGTGCCTTGCGCTGCTTGTCAATATGCTCCAATTCGATTCGTGAGGCCTTGTTGACATCGCTCATGACAGAAATGATGTATTTAGGCTCCTTTCGAAGGGCTGCGGCCCAGCCTTTCAGATAAGCTGCACTATTCTCAGTAATGCGCTTGTCGAAGCCAAGGGTACTTGATACCATTGCTGCTGTCAGCTCTGCAACAAGCTCTTCCTTTGCATAGGAAGGACTGCCAAATCCGTCAAATTTGACTATACCGTCTCTTTTCAGAACTGACTCGTGACCTGTAGAGTGGGCCATTTCATGAAGGGCAGTTGAATAGTACTCCTGTCCATCCTTGAAGGTTTCCTCGGCATTGCCCTCATGGAGACGATAGTTCTCCTTCGGTGGAATATGAATGGAGTTGAATCCAGGACTATAGGCAGCTCCCTCGGAAGGATCCAAAACGATAGGGCAGATCCAACCATCCTTTTCCTCGATGACCTTGTTAAGGGCTTCATTGTTATACATGCCGTTGGTATCGGCCTTGTTTCTGTCCGGATCAACAAAGTTGGAGAGCAGTTTCTCGTATTTTTCCGGGTACTTCTCCTTGTAGTTCGTCTGGTCTATGTTAAACTCGTTGAAGTGTCTCAGATAAGGAATGACCGTATATTCCTTCTGCTTTTCCTCACTCATCTGACGAAATTCTTCTTCCGAAACAAGCTTTCCTGCCTTGTCTCTAATGGTCATTCCCCATTTGAAGACTGGAATGCTTTTTGAACCAGGAAGTACATGTACTTTTTCTTTTTTTGCCTGTTTGTGAGTCATATAGATTGGCATCTTATAACCGTTCTCTGCTGTATGCAGACTCAGAAGGAAAGCGTTCATACCCATATAAGGGGAACCGCTGATGTTTCTTGGAAGACCGAAACCTGCGCCGGTCTGAATCCAAGGTTTATTCCATTCCAGACTCTTCGATGCATCTTCCATGCGCTCGACAAGTCTGTCAACCAGTTTTTGAAGGGCATTTTCAAGTCCCTCGGACATTTTCTTTTTTGCCATAGTGATGAAGTTTAATTTCTTATTCTACTGCAAAGTAACGGCTTTTTTCGGAAATAAATGAATTACAAAAACACTACTTTTTATTTTAACACTATCATAGCTTAAAATGAAGAATATTATTATATTTAACTTAATATTAATATTTGTTTTGGTTTGTTAGCTTTTTGTTTCTTTGCTCTCGAAAGGTTTTGAAAGTGTTAAAATAAAAGGTTTTAACTGATTTATTTGGCTCTTACTGTTTTTTTATGTACTTTTGCAGTGGTGTATAGAAATATAATCGTAAAGTATAATATTAATGATATTTAAGAAGGTGAAAAAGTATTTACTAGCATTCTGTGCTGCCATTAGCCTGGGTAATGCAGGATATGCGCAAACGGATTTTTATGATATAAAGGTCAGCAAGGATTCCTGTTGCCTTGACAAGGACGTTACGTTTCCTCGGACAATTCTCAAAACAAATATTGTCCACGATGCGATGATTGTTCCCAATATTGGAATCGAAAGATATCTGGGTAATGGGTACTCCTTGGGAGCTACTTACTGGTACACATGGTGGAAGACAAGCACCTATACCAAATCTAACTACCGTAAATGGAGATCCTACGGTGGCGAAATCGAATTACGTAAGTACCTTGGATATGCATCGAGAATCAATCCTCTCTCCGGTCACCACGTCGGGGTCTTCACGCAAGGCTATATGTATGACTATAATCCTAGAGGTAAGAAAGGGCAGATGTCTGATTTAACGTATGCTGCAGGTATTGAATATGGATATTCCTTTCCTGTTGACAAAAGACTCAACCTGGATCTAGGTATTGGTCTAGGATACAGAGGTGGTAGATACAAGTCCTACATACAGGACAGAAGCCACTATGTATGGCAATACACCCGACAAAGGAATTATTTCGGTCCCATCAAACTGGAGATTTCCTTTTCCTGCCTTCTTGGAAAAAACAACATCAATAAACTCTGAATGTAATGACAACATATCATAAATTTGTGTGGGCAAGACGTATTACTTCCCTTGCCGTTTTCTCTGCTTTGCTTTGCTGGGTTCTCTCTTCCTGTGAGCAGGACAAGCTTTGCTATGACCACAATCATCCCAACGAACTTATCGTTTACTTTACTTGGGAAGAAGTCTATGAGGAAAGTCCAGCTTCTATGTTTCTCTATCTCTTTCCGGACACCCCGGGCAAGAATGTTCTCAAAAGGGAATTTGCCGGTAACGAGAAGGGTAGATGTAATATTTCTGCCAGAGTGGGTTATGATGCAATAACATTCAACTCTGACATACGTAACATCGTCGTGAAGAATGCCAATAACCGTGACTCTCTCCTTATAACAACGTGCGAGGCAACGGTCATAGACAAGTTAGGTTTGAGTGTTTCTAAGCTTCCTGTAAGTAAGAAGGTTGGTAGCCAGCGTTTCCTTTCTGAGCCGGAATATCTTTTCATTGACAGATCTGATGAGAAAATCTACGTTGATTCTCCTGGTGATGAGAAAACGGAAATACATAGATCGTTTGCTCCCAAAAAGGAATACTGCACTTATCATATAATAATTAATAAGGTGTTGAATCCTACAAAGGTTGCTTCGGGCATTGCTGCTTCCATTTCCGGACTCTCTTCCGGAATATTTGCATGGAGTGGGAAAAAGAGCACGGAAGCGGTAATGGTTCCTTTTGCTGTCAGCCTAGACACCGACAAGGCAACCATCAATGGCTCTATGACCTGCTTCGGAAGGGTAGATAATACTTCCGTGAAGAATATTCTCACCATTTATACGACTCTTTGCAACGGAGAGAAGTTTTCCTTTGACTACGATGTCACGGAACAGATTTTGAATGCTGCAGACCCATATAATGTTAAGATCGTACTGAAGGAACTTCCGGTTCCTAACGCCATCAATGCTTCCGGAATGAAACCAGATGTGGACGACTGGCAAGGGGTAGATGTTCCTGTTAAGATGTAAGCCTATGTGCAACGTTAAAATGGAAGCCTTGAAAGTCTTCCTGGACAGATGGAGTCAGAACAACAACAACTTCTTCTCCCAGTTTAAAAAGACGGTTCAAAACAATAAAACCAGGCTCTATGATTTGAAGTACTTGTACAACTATGCCTTGGTTGCGATGCCTTTCAGACCTGATGGATTATCCTTTTTGGGACATGAATCCATTCAGGTATCTGGAGCCTACATGTGTTTTTTGAAGCTGCACGTCTTCTGGCTTCTTGCAAGGAATAATCCTCGGTTTACGTTTCGTTTCTGTCTGCTTAACAGTTCCGACGTTTCCAAGGCTTGCATCAAATATGTTATGGATGGAGTGGAACTGATGCCTCTCATGTACTCCAAATGCAGAAGTATTGATGCCGGTACCAAGAAACTCTTCTCAGAGTGGTACAGATTGAAGAAGGTGTTGGTAAGGAACTCCGGTCTTCTTGGTACTGACCCGGAAATCTGGCTGATGCCTAGCATACATTCCCGACTGCTCTTGTCGGACAAAAGAATTAAAAATATATTATCAATATAATAATACGGAACTTTTATGAAAATAAATTCTTTATTTTTTATGGCTGGTGTTGCCTCTCTTGCTGTTTCCTGTCAGGAGGGTGAGCCGGCTCTTAATCTATCAGACAGAATTATATCTATAGGTGCTTCTCTTGGCAACTTTGAGGTGGAGTCTCCTTCCTCAAATGCCTCTGAGGGTATCTACAGGGTGTCAACACGTGCCATCGAGACGAATCCTTCTACTCTGGATGGTTTCTATCTTTCCTCGTTCCAGACAAATGGCGGTAACTATATGAAGGATGTTCCTTATTCTAAGGTTAACGGTAACTGGTGTGCTGATGATGGTAAGTTCTTCTGGCCGGTAGAGGGAGACCTGCATTTCTACGGCTATGCTCCTAAAGTACCTGGTGCTTCGGGTTCTCTCACTCTTGACAGTGAGAAACAGGCATTGGAGGATTTCTGTCCTGCTTCTACCGCTGCCAAGCAGAAGGATTTCATCTATGCCTATGCCAAGGGTAGTCTGAATGATAACAGTTCCAGTGGGCTGTCCATGAATTTCAAGCATGCGCTTTCTGAGATTACTGTTGCTGCCAAGAATGACAGTCCCGATTATACAGTTTGTGTTACTGGCGTGAGGATTGGTAATGTCAAGGGCAAGGGTACGTTTACTTTCCCTGCTGTTGGCAGTACCAATAATGACGGCTCCTGGAGTTTGTCTAATGAAACTTCTGATAATGTAAGTTATGAGACTTTATGGACTGATGCTTCCTTGCTTGGCAGTAGTGCATCTATGATGGATGCAAGCAATGAAGCCTTCATGCTGCTTCCTCAGCAGCTGGAGAAGGCTACCCAGGCATCGAGCAAGGCGTATATAGCTTTGAAAGTAGATATCAATGCTACTTCTGGGCAGAACCTATATAATGACTGGGCATATATTGGTATTGATACGGATTGGAAGATGGGTAAGCGGTATGATTATTCGCTCGACTTTACCAATGGTGCAGGGCAGCAAAACAATGGAGACCCTGTTTTGGTGTTGATAAAAGGTACTAGCAATTCTTCTAAACCTTTTAGGATCAACATAAATGGGGGGGGGAAGCACAAGTACTTGTTGATTCTAATGGGGAATGGGTATTCAACGTTGGACCTTATTCTAGCGTCACCGACATATCCGAAATGTTCTTCACGTACGATAACATCACGTCTTTGGACTTAAGAGGTTGGGACACGAGTAAGGTCACCAACATGCACGAAATGTTCGCCTACTGCACCTCCCTCAGGTCCCTGGATGTAAGCGGTTGGGATGTAAGCAGTGTCACCGATATGCACGGCATGTTCCATGGCAGCAGTTCCCTCACGACCCTGGACTTAAGCGGTTGGGACACGAGTAATGTCACCGACATATCCAATATGTTCTTTAGCTGCAAGAACCTCACGTCTCTAGACTTAAGCGGTTGGGATGTAAGCAGTGGCACCGATATGTCCTACTTGTTTTGGGATTGCAGATCTCTTAAAACTATCCGAATGGTAGGCTGCAACGATACGACCAAAAACAAAATTAAGAATTGGATGCCATCTGGTTGCACCATCATTACAGAATAAATTCTCCCGGAATTATCTCTAACTCCGGTTTAATATTAAATAAAATATACAAAAAGAGTATTCATTTATATAATAATGTGTCATGATAAAAATTAAGCTTTTGCCAATGCAGTTTTATGACTGCATCAGTGTTGATAATAGATATTATTCCTGCGATGATAACAAATATGTGGGTGCTACGATTGACACTGTCTTTCCTTGCATTCCTGGACCTGGAGATCCTATTCTCCTTCCTAATTTGGATCTTGAAAAGATTTACAAGGAATGGTTGGCTGTTCTGGAAGATGAGTGGCTTTTGGGTTTTGATTCTCCGATCAAATGTGTTGTTGAAGTAATGAGAAGCTGGCCTAATTATAACAAGACTCTTTCTGATAGGGATATATTGCATGATATTTTATATGGTGACGAAGGTGATTCTATGTTTGATTATGAATATTGTGCTTCCGAGACCATGAAACCAATCTTCATTCAAGGTGAAGATTATGTCGTGCTTCCTATTGATAATGTGACATTTCGCAATAAAAAAGAGAAAAAGACTTCTCGCTTTTTCAAGGTAATTGAAGTTGAGGATGCTTAGATTGACTTAGTTGGTTCATTCTTTCATATAACTCTCTGGAGCTGGATGGACTTGGTTTCCATCCGCTCCTTTAATTTTAATTGATATGCATAAGATAGTAGTTACCGTTGACCGCAATGGTTATGGATTTAGTGGGATGGTAGATAACAAGGAACTTGGCAAGGTTCGGTTCTCTGCTTCTTCCTTTGATGAAATGAAGAAGGTGGTCACTTCCTGTTTGGCGGACTTCATCACTTCCAAGATAGAGGAAGGGAAGGCGTTACCGCTGTGGATGAAAAAGGGCGAATATTCCCTTACATACTTTATGGGTAAGGTTAATTTGACTCCTTTACAATACAATCTTAAGGAGGTCTTGGGAAGTTAGACGCATATATTTGATGTTATACTAATAAGCAATAAACATGAAAAAGAAGCATTTATTATTCACGGTTCCGGTCTTTCGGGAGACAAACGTATATGTTCTTGCCGGAGATAGGGAAGAGGCCAGGAGAATAGCAGAAGAGTGTGTTCTTTCCGGGGCTTTCATTGAAACCAGAACTCAATCTCACAGCATTGATAGCGATGGTGTTCCCATTACCAGAGAAGAAGTTGATAAACTGGAGAAATCGGGCAAGAGAATATATACCGGAGACTCCATGTCATATTCTAAAGTGATACGGAATATTCTTGTTGCTTCAGGATTCGACTCTCTGCAGTTTACCATAGATAAACTGCTCGGTACTGCAACTTACTGTGTTCGATTCTACGACACAATGGATTTTGATCTCCTTGACTATGCCCTGGAGTCATTCGATTCGAAGCCCAAGACATTCGTATCTACCGGCTTTGACAAGGAGAAGAACAGATTCACTCAGGTTCTTATGAAATTTAACAATAACGATAACAATTAATATATATGTATTATGAATAGAACGGACTTCATCAAAGGCTTTTCTTACTCTCTTGCTGGCAGTCTGATCATTTGTCTTTTTCTGGTATTCTTTTTTGCGTTCATTACATGGTTGAGTAATGGATTATGGGGACTGCCGGAATATGCCAGTATGACTATCGTCAAATGCAGTTTTGGCTTAGCTGCCGTTTCTCTTGTAGGTCTGATATTTACCTATTACATAGAGAATATATTTTTTATGCGTAAACAGGTCGATATATATACCAGGGATCTGGATGACTTGCAGAAGAAAACAGAGCAGCTGTTCTGGCCAGTTAATACCATTGCAGGTCATTTTCTTGCTTTTGTCTTACTTCAACTGTCTTGCATCGCTCTCTCCTGGTATCTTGGAAAATGGCTGATGGGTTTTGCTGATATCTCGCAGTCCTTTGCGGTTGTAGCTTCATACGTGGTTCTAATAGCTCTTTCTATGGCAGTTCTGGTATATCTCCTATCGATTCGTAACAAGAGACTGGCTGAGGAAATCAAAGATGTCGTCAAGAACTCTGATCCTATACTCACAAGTGTCTGCAAGAATCTCCAACAGGAAATTTTTACCAGAAATGAGAGAATTGATAAGCTAAAGAAAGAACTCACGCTTGTGAAGGAAAACTCTATTATCAAGCAAATCCTTCCAAACAACAAGTATGTTGGTTGTTTCAGAAATAGAAATGGCAATACCATATATTACTTCGGGGAATATCTTTTGTTTTACTATGATTGCCTTTCTGATACCATTAAGATTATCGTCGCCAAAGATGATCAAGGAACATTGAAAATGGGTGAAAAGTGGGACAAGGCTGCTCTTATTGAAGAAATAAACAAGGCCAGACTGAGGGATATGATATTCTGCATTTCCAAGTTACATGGTATAACCAAATTCCAGGCAGCGCAAATGGTACAGGTAGAGATTGCCAAGCTTCCTCTTCTTATTGTCAATGATAAGGCAAGGGAATGCCTTAATCTGTTGCTGGAAGGCAAGAATCCTTTTACGGCCAAATACAATAACGATTAAAATGATATGATTATGAATAATGAAACTACAATATACACCAATGAGTATATCGATTGCCTGGTAAAGCAACTCGAACATTTTTCTGAAATGCTGCTCTATGCTTTCATAGCAATGCCCTGCATTTGCCTATGTTTCCTGCCTCAGAACTTCATCAAGCTGGATACCGTGCACAGTGCTGCCGGTACTATCATCTGTTTTCTGTCCTGTCTTATGCTTGCCTTTCAGACATTTCTTTACGCAAAGCAGAAGACTGTCAACAAGGGCAGGATGAGGATTATTTCCAGCAAGGAAGGTAAAAAATCCAGGGTTACATCCTTACTGATGCAGGTTGAGCGAAGAATGTGGATCATTCTCTTTAGTGTTTCTTTATCACTTTATGGTCTTGCCGTTATATTTGTATCTCTTTTTGTATTGGGAATACAGCAGGGGGATCCGAAGACAACATGGGCTGTTATGACTATTACCTTTGTGATAGTAATCATTCTTCTGAAAGTTTTCCTTAAAAACAGGCTTTACCTGTGGTGGAAGAAGAGTATTGAGGATATTCAACCCTCTTCTGTGCAGGACTAACTAATTATTGATGATTAAAATTTGTAATGATGAATAATGTAATTTTTGGTTATACGCCGGATGAAATCAGCGACCTGGGCTATCAGAAAGCTGATGTTGAGAAGGCTTGTTCTATTCTCCGGAATATTGTCGGACTGATAAGAAGAAAGGGATTGAAGGAAGGGCAGACCTTCTCTCCAAAGGATTATCCAGGAGATGCCGACATGGAGAAATTCAGAAAGCTCTTCAGCTGTGTTTACTTCAAGACGGTTCCTTCTATCGAGAACCCGATGACGGATTTCTCTATTGGTGAAAGAACGTTCCGTCTCTTTATCTCTTTCTCTTCTTCGGTACATGATGCTGTTCCTTGTCTGTGCAGCTTCTATCTCCGTGATTTCTATAAAATTTTAAAAGTCTCCTGCGGAGTGGGAGAACAGTTGTAAATTATTAATAAATATACTTGAAATGAAAAAGCTTCGTTTTCTTTATCTTGCAGGAGTGGCAACCTTAATGGTTGCCTCTTCCTGCTCAGAGGAGCGGACGGTTATGGGGGGGCTTTCTGACAACTCCATACGTCTTCATCCTCACATAACAGGTTCTTCTTCCTCTCGTGCCGTAGAGACAGACTTGGCTAAGTTTGGTTCTTTTAAGGTTACTGCCTTTCAGGATGGCTTGGCTAACTATATGGAGAATGTAACTTACACCAAGGCAGCAGGAGAATGGAGTACCGATGATGGTAACTTCTTCTGGCCCAACAAGGGGGACTTGTATTTCTATGCCTATGCACCGGACGCTCCTGGTGCTTCTGGTTCTTACGAGATTACAAGTTCTTCCCAGAAGTTCACAAACTTCTCTCCTTGTGCCTCTGCTGCAGAACAGAAGGATTTCATCTATGCCTATGCCAAAGGTAGCTTGAAAGGCAATGGTGCTGATGGGATGGACATTACATTCAAACATGCTCTTTCTGAGATAACCGTTGCTGCCAAGAACGAGAATACTAATTATACCATAGAGGTATCAGGAGTAAAAATCGGCAACATCAAAAATAAGGGCACTTTCACATTTCCATCCTGCGATGGGGATGGGAATGATGCTTCCTGGATAACAACCGAGGATAAGGCGGATTATGAAATCACTTGGAGTACTCCTGTTACGTTAGGACTGGAACGGTCTTCTCTTGATGTATCCAATGTGCCTTTCATGCTCATTCCACAGAAGATGCAGCCAAAGGATAAGGCTATTGATGGTACTTACTTTGCTTTGCTCATTAAGGCAAAGAACGGTAACAAGATAATGTATGATGACTGGGCGTATATTGCTATCGATAAAGACTGGCAGATGGGTAAGCGGTATGATTTTACTTTTGACTTTACTTCTGGGGCTGGACAGGATAAAAACGGAAAAGAGATTAATCTCCTTTTTCCTACAGCCAACTGTCTCATCCTGGACCCTACCGGTACTAATGTAGGCAAGATTGATGTTGTCAACAACATCAACATCTTCTGGTCTAATCCGGATGTAGGGGATGCCTCTAACGTGCTTGACAAGAAGTCTGAATGGGTGGCAGAAGTTATCTGGCAGGATATTAACTCTCGTGCCATCAACTTCTGTAATGCTAATGGAGAGGTTATTTCTGGTGATACCTATGAGGGTAAGGGCAATCAGCCGCTTTATATTAAGGCCGTCGGTGGTAAGAAAGGAAATGTTGTTGTCGGTGTGAAGAAGAGGGGAGCTGGTGATGATGCTTATCTCTGGAGCTGGCATCTTTGGATTACTGAAGAACCAAAGCTTATTTGCGGCTTCATGGATAGAAACATCGGTGCTATGTCGGCTACTCCTTCTGATGGTGACAAGACCTATGGTCTTTACTATCTGTTCGGACGCAAGGATCCATTTACTGGGAATATCAATAGATATAACATCAATGGCAAGTCTATAGGAAAGACTACCGTTACTCCCGGGCCTGTTTCCTTTGCCAAGGCGATGCAGACTCCAGAAGTATTCTATACTAATGGTGGTGGTAACTATGATTGGGCCTCGCCTAACAATTATACTTCCAAGAAGTGGAACGATATTACTGGTTCTGATGGTAAGAGTCTCTTCGATCCAAGTCCAGAAGGATGGAGATTGCCTAGTAAGGAAGAATACTCTAATTTCTCTACAATAATGAGCAACCATGATTACAGCAACAAGGGACGTACCTATAAAGGCAACTGGTTCCCAGCTACTGGACGAAGAAACGGTTTTGATTGGGGAGGATCAATAATTTATGTTGGCGAATGGTCTACCTATTGGACCTGCTCTCCAAATAATAAAAATACAGTTTATAGCTTATGGTGTGACATGAGTAATCTTGGTTTATTCGGAGATTTCTACCGTTGTGACGGATATAGTGTTCGCTGTGTCCAAGAATAAGGCGAAACTTGGTTTCGTGTATGAAAGATTTTAATATTATAACTAATGAGAGGGAGTAAATGTATTCCCTCTTTTTCTGTTGCTCCATCACCGGTCGCAACATCCGGCTGAACCATTCAGCTTCACCGGAGCAAGAGGTATCTCCGATAGGTATCTAATAATATCACTATATATCTATTTACTTATGGTATGGCATACCTATGCACTTATATAAGTATATACTTATGTACCTATGCCTATATATACATATATAGTTATGTTTTTATATAACTATATTACTCTATAGCTATGCCAGGGCATAGCTTTTATTATATCTAAAGGTTATCCTCATTTCTTCTTCGACCTCGGTTTTTATTGACTGCGTTTCTATGTAAGTCCCTCTAACTTTTTACTTTGCAAAGTTATGGCGGCGCAGACAGATACCAAGGACCGGGCAGAGCCGCTATTTGACACAAACTTTTCCGGAAGCCTTCCACAAATCACAGATTTGGGCTTTCCAGGAAACTTTCTGCCAAATTCCTTGGCTTACTGTCCTTAATACGCCGCCATCCCATATTGCACGTAAAAAGGCTCAGAGGAACTCGCTTAGACCGATGTATCTCTAAAAAAAATCTCGGATCGAAGGAAATGAGAAATCATTAAAAGGCTAGACAGGAATCTGGATACCCGATATATCCGAGATTTGAGTGAATTAACAGAATGTTGAACTTTAAAATACATATAGTTATGGTAGGTAATCTTTATTACGATTGTAACGGAGAGTCATGGACAATTTTAAATTTCCATAGTAAAATTTCATTCTCCACAGAAAGAGGATTGAAACAAGCGATAAATCGCAAAATTCGTAAGGACTTGGAAAACGGAAACCTCAGAAGATTCTTTGGCTCCGGTTCTAGAGTGAACGTCAATGTTTATTGCAAGGAGCTTGGTTTTACAGACAAGCCGCTTGCTACATCCAATGTGAGAGTTTATTAACAGAAGAAGTGAATCAGGGGGAGACGTAAGTCTCCTCTGTACTTAATAATATAGAAATCATTAACGTTTTTAAAAAGGAAATATTATGAAGAAGGAATACCAAGTGGAAATTAGAGTGGTGACAGTTTTCAATGTAAGCGTTAAAGCCGATAGTAAGGAAGAGGCAGAAAACATCGCTAGAGACCAATACGATAGTGGAGTCTATGAGGACTGTGGTGAAAAAGAATGTGCTTCTTTTGAAGTGTTTGATAATTAAACAGACGAGATTATGAATGAAAAGGTTATTGTGGACGGAGTGATTGCCGTTAAATTGGCAAACGGCAAATTTATTCCTTTTTTCAAAAGGTGTAAATACAGAAACAAGGACAATTCTTTCCGATGGTGTTGGTTTAATATAGCTGTGTTGAAAAAACACAAAGTGTTGATTGATTGCTTTGAGGAACTAGCTGATTGCTGGAGACTAGAGCCATATTACCACGTCAACGGAAAGGAAATCACACAAGAGTGGATGATGAAGGCATTACGTAATGCTTTTGAAAATCCAATCTCTTTTGTTCCTGGTACAATTAGAGTTGTATTTCTTTTTAATAAAGTGTTTGTTCCTAAGTCGGAAGCAGAATTGCTTGCTTTGGCTAATGTCGTTACTGACGAACAGCCTTTATTAATGTGGAAAGAAGAGTAATGGAGTCAAGTCCGCTGGAGAGAAAACATACCAACGACTCAACGCCTGTATGAGCAATATTAAAGCGGATTTACAAGGGGCTTTTTTGTGCCCAAATGTTAAATCTTACTTAATAATACATTTTTTCGTAGTAGTGATTTTGAAAATACGAAAATTGGTAGTATCTTTGCAGTGTCTTAAAAGAATAATGATATGAAGAAAATTCTAGTAAGTGACAAAGAGGAAGAGCTGATAGCAGCTATCAGAAATTATAAAAAGTCTTTCCCCAGGGGCAACCCGCAGTTATTATGGTATGCTCAACAACTTTTCGATGAGATGATTGAGCCGCCTGAGTATTACACCAAGTATTAACAACAGCTCTCCCTTTGGGGAGGGCATAAAAACATAAGATTATGGAAATAGCAGTAACAACAGTTAAACAGAACAAGGATAGTGCAGTAAAGCAGCGCATCCAGGATATTCAGATGCTAATTTCGTGGCGAGAGATAGCACATACATATTTCGGCAAGTCTGCATCATGGCTTTATCACAAACTCGATGGCATCGATGGAAATGGTGGAGTGGGAGGTTTCACCGAAGAAGAGAAGACTATGCTCCGTGGAGCACTATGCGAGGTTTCAAACCGCATACGTGCTGCTGCAGACAGAATATAAAATGGGACTGGGGCTTATCATTCCCCATAAGACAAAAGTCGCCATAGCCTTGTGGCGCAGAAATACAAAAGAGTTTGAAGCCTCTGGTGCGTGACGCATCGGGGGCTTTTTTTGCGGAATCTGCACAAAAGTCGAGGCAGCCTGCGGAAGAACGTTAAAATCGAACAGGGTAACATATTTGTTATTTTTCTGTTGCTCCCTCGTCGGTCGCAACATCCGGCTGAACCATTCTGCTTCACCAGGGCAAGAGGTATCTCCGATGGGTATCTGATTATGTCACGTTATATCTATTTACTTATTGAATTGCATACCTATGCTCTTATATATGTATATACCTATGCCTATACGCACATATATAGTTATGGCATTATATAACTATGTTACTCTATAGCTATGCCAGGGCATAGCTGTTATTATACCTAAAGGTTATCCTCATTTCTTCTTCGACCTCGTTTTTTATTGACTACGTTTCTTTGTAAGTCCCTCTAACTTTTTACTTTGCAAAGTTATGGCGGCGCAGACAGATACCAAGGACCGGGCAGAGCCGCTATTTGACACAAACTTTTCCGGAAGCCTTCCACAAATCACAGATTTGGGCTTTCCAGGAAACTTTCTGCCAAATTCCTTGGCTTACTGTCCTCAATACACCGCCATCCCATATTGCACGTAAAAAGGCTCAGAGGAACTCGCTTAGACCGATGTATCTCTAAAAAAAATCTCGGATCGAAGAAAATGAGAAATCATAAAAAAGGCTAGATAGGAATCTGGTTACCCGATATATCCGAGACAGAGTGAACAAACAGAATGTTGAACTTCAAAATACATATAAATTATGGAAGGTAAAATTGGCAATTTACAAATCACGTCACATACATGGTTGGAAAAAAACGTTGTTCTTTTGTGTACCGAGAGCACAGTCGATGTGGATGGAGATTCCTACCACATAGAAGTTGAAGCCGAGGTTCCAGACTTGAACCCACGCTTTTCTATATGCTATTCTGACCAAGTTGTTCCTTACGAAGGCAGTTGCAGTGACAGAAATGAAACGGCAAGGTTTATTCATGAATGCTTGAAGTAACACTTGGGCATGAAGAATGATACGTTTAATATTAATTTTTAAAATCAAATATATGGGAGCTATTTTTTTGTTGTTGTTTTTTGCTAACTTCTTCAAGGGGTTTGGCAACGCAATGAAGCACTCTGGTGATTCTTTCAGACCAGATAGATAATGTTTGAGTAATCTCTGATGATTTTCTCAATAGGTTTTTAACAATTTAAGCCCTATCGCAGCACGGTGAAGCGACAAATATGAATTTTACGTTTTATGTTACCTTTACTGAACTTTCCTGGCTCTATGGCAGCAGAAGATTTGCCGTAGAGTGCAAGAGTAGGGAAAGTATGTTGATGATTGCAGACAACGCTAAGTCTTTAGCTGTTTTTCATAACGTGAAAACAAATACTACAGGTCGGTTTAATTCTAAGCCTTGCAAGATTATTTCGGAGAATGAATATATGCAGGGGTTTGATTATCTGAACTAGTTAAGTTGTTTGCATTCAACTACTTTAACACAATATTTTTCAGTGTTTATTATATTTTTATTATCTTTGCAGATGATAAAAAAATATACTTGAATCCTTTGTTTGCCAATAACTTGTTTTACTGGCATTTCTTAGGTTTGAATATATAAACTTTTTAAGTTGTTTTCAAATGGATGTAGTTAAAACAATCATTAATGCAGAAACCAATACTAAATTTATAAAGGTTTACAAGAATGGTTTCATGGAAATTCCGGATGTCATCTATCACATTCTTTCGAAAGATGGAAAATATATCATCACAGGAAGTGTGCTTAATACTGATTATCCTAGAGTTAATTGCTTCGCAGAAGAAGATGAAAGTGCTCTGTTAGGCTTTCTTGATAATTCCCACTTAGACGACTACCTTGATAATGTACGTCAGCTGGAAGACGATCAAGCATCTATAGATGAGGTGAAAACGTTTGTAAGAGAAGCAAAGAAGGTGTTACCTTATTTGAGATTCGATAAAAGCGTTGAAGTTTGGATGCGAGAACACCAAACTTCCTAGATAATTCATCATATTTTTATGGTAAATGAAATGTATGGAAGAAATTTTAGCTGATATGGACAAGGTGACTCGCAGAAAAGAGCGGCTCAGACAGTATTACTTGGCTCATAGGGAAAAGTTACTTGCTGCAAGCAAATTATATAACAAGAATCATCCCGAAAAGGCAAAAGAATATAGAGAACACCGCCGCAAGCACCATCCAGAAAGAGAGAAAGAGTATCGATTGCGGTACTATAATAAAAATAAGGAGAAAATTGCTGAGAAAATTAAAGCTTGGCGCATTGCAAATCCAGATAGGGTTAAAGAATATAACCGGAGACAGAAAATTAAACGTTCAGAGGATGCTTGTGCCATTTCCAAAGACGTAATTTGATGTATATCACAGTTAATAACATTAAGAATATTACCAAGTTATGAATAAAGAACTTCAAATAATGCTCCCAATGAAGATTAGTAACTGGGAGTCAATACCATATAGCGAGGGTCTCAACTGCCCGAATCCCGAATGTACCAACAAAAGTTACGATGATGAAGCCCGGTCAATCTTGGGCTGGTGTGAGACACCCTACGGATTCATGCAGGTTTGCGAGTGCAAGAAATGCTTCGCAAAATACCGTATGCATGGTTTCCCAGGAGATAAGTTTTCTTTTCACTCCTTCATGATGTATTTTATGCCGCGAATCGGGCGACAGGGTGGCATTGCCAGTTCACATCAACATGAAGAAAACTGGTTCGATGAAGATATTCTGGTAAATGGTTCTACCTTCATAGTGGAAACAAATGGCAGAAAATGGTCTGTTCTCTGTGAACGCTATGACAGGAAGACGAAGAACCTATTTGCCGTACATTATCTTTCTCCTGATGGTGCTTTCCACAAAGGGGGGCATCTGAATCTGGATGGCGCAAAAGTGAGAAAGGCAACGGATAAAGAAGCGGTATCACTTTTCTATTCGTTTCTGAAACATAAATAATATTTTGACTATGGAAATAAATGGAGTGCGGTTTACCGCAGGATTTGACCGAGAGGGGTTATTCAAGGGGCATTCTGCAAGCATTGTCCTTGATTGGCTGAATGAAACCCAAAAACCTTCAAGATGGGGTACTGGTAAGGAAGTGAAGATAGATAATCTCAGTCTTTCTGATTTAAAGCTGTTGGCGGATTCCATCAACAAGTACATCAAGGCTGTTGAAATGAGCAGTAAGAACGACGAGAGTCTCAGACAGGCATTACTGTGTCATGCCCAGAAGACAACTTACTTCGAAAAGTACACTAACTTTGATAGAGGTTATTGTGGTGTGATGGAATCCCTGGCTCTGGGATTGCAGATTTCAGATATGAGTGTCAATGAAATTATCGCTCGTATTGAGGATCGCAAAAATGTATATCTTGATTTCGAGGAAAACAGTATCATTGATGAAGGTTTCATTCCGGATCAGACAAAGGCAGAATGCGCTAAGAAAAGTATGGCCTTAGATGGCTATAATGCTGCTATGGAATCTATCCAGAATTCAGGTCGGAAGCTGTGAATAAGGAGAAGGTAGGAACCTGGAAGCCTGACAAGCCGAAACGTATAATTGGGCAGACAACAAGAATATAAAATGACAGTTATGGAAAAGAAAAAAATTCTATATCCCATTAAGAAAAAATATGTAAAACGTATCTTTGACGGCACGAAGGCTTACGAATACCGTAAGCATCTTTGCAAGGATGATATCGATACCATCGTCATCTACGAATCATCGGGTAGGGGAAAGGTGGTTGGCGAATGCCAGATTGTCGGTCGCATCTGCTGCGAACCCCAAAAACTTTGGGATCTGACTAGGGAACATGCCGGAATCGAAGAAAAGGATTTCTTTGAATATTTCAAAGACTGTGAGAAAGCCTGTGCCTACGTCATTGGTGACGTGAATGTTTTCATGACTCCGAAGACTCTTGAAGATTATGGAGTAAACTGCATTCCGCAAAACTATATATATATTTAATTGGTAGAAAAACAACCCCTTGACGCATTGCTGATGCTTGCGCCAAGGGGACTACTAATAAGCAATATATAGTATAGGCCAGATGCCTACATTATATCTTATTTGATGTGCATGGTCTGTTGCTCATCTTGTTGCTGACTCATTCCATGCTCATAATGCTGTGCCGCAACATTTCTGTTTTCGTCATATTTGGTCAAAACGGCATTGGCAAGTGTATTCAAAGGTATATGTCCTTTTTCGTACGCTTCAATTACCTCTTTGTTTATTTCTATGACGGTTGGTACTCCGTCAATATCTGCAACCATGGAACGCCCCTTAACTACAGGATTGGCAATTCTTGGTGACAGAGATTCGTCTGCATAGGTTCTATAGGTCTTGGAGGCAGACTCACCATTGCGTTGTTTCAGCGCTGCTGTTCCTGCAGAACTGAATATGTTCAGACCACCATAACCAAGAAGAATCATTTTTAACAGAGGGTTTCTCTTAACTAGCAGGCCGGCTGCTATGGATGCTAGGGGAAGAAGATTGTCTTCTATCTTCAAGTCTGGGTTCTTGCCTGTGAACATTCCTATGATCATATCAGGCAACATCGCCATGATATAACCGAAATTCTTGCTCAGTCCACCAAATTCTCCGGCTCCCATCTCTTTCATAGCCTCTTCCCAACCACTCTGCTGCGGAGCTGCCTGAGGCTTTTGCGTGGTGACTTCTGTATTGGTGACAGCCTTTTGCGAAGTCTCTTCCTCATGATAGGCACGCCTTTCTGCTGTTTCCGTTTTCTTCTGAGAGTGCTGACGTATTCTTTCCTTTTCCTCTGCTTCTTTTATAGCTGCTGTCTTGGCATAGTCAATAGCTCGTTGGCAAACCTCTTTGTAGGTCATCTTTTTGCCGTGTACAACTGCATTTTCCTTACCGGTACGACTCATTTCCATCGCAATGGCATAAAAGCCTGAGGCGGTTTGCTCACACCTCTTTCTGCTCATGGTCATCATCCATTTTGGCGGAAAACTGTCTTTGTTGAACGGAACAGCTTGCTTGGTGAATGTGGTCTTGATGTTATTGTATAACTTGTCTGCATTTCCCTTGTTCTGTTGATAGAACTTGTTCATGCTGTTTGAGGTCCTGTTACTGAAAGAAGAATGATTCTCTTTGATTTTATTCTTCAAATCAAAGTTGAGCTGATACATCTTTTCGGTTGCTGTACGCTTGTATTTCTCAGCTCCCTCCTGTATTTTTTTGATACCGTCTTTGTCTCCCAGAACCTTCTTGCTGACATCGCGCTTGTATTCTTCATCATTCCATTTCTTGATGTTGTATAATTCAAAGCCACCTCGAAGACTTGCATCAAGCATTACGCTTTTGACTCCACCTGCACCGCCCAAGGAAGCTGCATCCACGCCCATGGCGATGGCGTTGGCTCCGACTCTCTCTTTCCAGGAAGGATTATACATGGCATTTGCCTTATCCCTTACCTTTGCATTGTGGTCTGCGGATTTATATGTGAAGTTACTGAAAATTGTACCTATCAGACTGTCGGACAGTCCGTTCTTTATACAATAATCAATAGAATTTTTCGGCACACCGCTTCTTGCCATCTGTTCTATCACCAGCTGGTCGATTCTGCTGTTGACATAATCGTCCGCAAAGGCCACCTGCTGATTTATATCCTTCTGGGGATATCGCTTTAAAAGCTCCTGGAAGAAATGCACCTTGAACGTTTCAATATCTTCCTGTATTTTCTTGCTTTTAGACCATGCGTCACGTACCTTTCTGATGACTCCTCCTGCCGGATCCTGGGTTGTCTTACCATTCGCATTATGGTCTGCCACAGGAGCCAGGCCTCGTACCGTTTTTGGCATAGCCATGGCTGCAACGGTAGTATTGTACTCATCTACGTATTTCTTGCGTTCATTTGCTATTTCTGCATTGACTCTCTTCTTGGCATTGACAATGGACGGAGCCATATAGCTTGAAAAGTATTTCTTCAAGTTGGCATCAAGCTGCGATAAACCGCTATAATCTACTTTCTTAGACATAATATATTAATTATAGGCCCAAGAGCTGCGATCTCGCTTGCTCGATAGCCTTGTGATAAACTGAGTTCTGCTTAGGATAGAACCTTGACAGCCAACCGTCAAGGTCTATCTCATTGTTGTGAAACTGAATGGCTTGTTGACGAGTAATCTCTATAGACCGTTCTCCTTCCTTTCGACCATTGAACCAAGCCTTTGTCCAACATCTGTTACCGGATGTGTTAAAATAGATGGATGCAGTTCTATCAATGTCATAACTTTGGGCATCGATGACCATATTTGCTAATGGATCCTCATACTGCCCATCTACTTCTGCTTGATGAGAAAGTTTTTTTTTTCACTCTCACTCCAGGATGGAAGAAAAACATTGTGCTTGAGAGCCATATAACCCAGAAAATCGTCCAGAAGCAAGTTCTGAACCTTCTCTAGAAGAGGGAGACTTCTGCTCGTCAACCCCAATGGGTTGCCCAAATCTGGCAGCTTCTCAAAGAAATAGTTTCTCTCTGCACCTTTGGCATAGATGTTTCTCAGCGAATTTTCAGTTCTTGCTGATGCTGTGTAAGCTCCTGTGAGGAGATCATTCATGTAGGAAGGCAACCAACGGAGCATCATAAACATGATTTCATCCTTATCCATGTCATATTTGGTGTGGATAGCTTTCTCACCAAGTTTTTCTGTTGCCGGCTGTTTGTCAAGCCCCATTGCAGACAACTGTTCTATGTTAGCCCAAAGCATCAACAAGAAGTCATGAGGGTCAATGATATCTTCATAGAAACGTACCGACATGTGAAGAAAATCACCTGATAAGGCAATCTTTTCACCTGCTTTCACTTCTGTTCCGTAAGGTGTATAAGCTTCAGCAACATGACTATATGTCACCTCATACTTTCCGTATTTGGCAACGATGTAATTGCCATGGACGGCTTCCTGTCCAGCACCGACGATAATTCCTGTTGCTACTGCATATAAGTCTTTATTTTTACAGAAAAAATCCGTACCTTCATGATAGAACTTCTCACCGGTCTTAGGGTGGGTCTGCTCTCCAAAGCCCAAAGTAATATTCAATTCTTCATTTGCGCCCAAATCGAAAGGCATTCTGAAACCACTGGCTGATTCCAAAAACAAATCTTTATAATTCTTTTTCATATATATACTTATTAGTAAATGATATCCTTTAACGGTATCTGTGCACGTATTCACGTTCAACCTCTTCTTCTGCTTGCTGCTGAGCTTGAACAGAACTTCTTTGAGCAGCTTCTTGCTGTCTGCCCAGTTCCTGTACAGGAACTCTTCTATCATTGATTTTATGTAAGGTTGATGATCCAAGCAGAAGACTGGTTGCTTTTCCCATCCAACCGAACTTACCGAACATGAGATATGAAGAGACGAGGAGTGATGCTAAATCCAGCTTGGATATGTTTCCATTTGTTACATTACCTAACATATTGGACAGCGTATTGGATATATTGCTCCCTCCTGATACTGGCATTTGTTCTGCAGATGGATCCCCGATAGGATTACCATTATCGTCAAGAACGAAACCATTGCCATATCCATTTGCCATTCTCTCCTTGACACCATTATATGCTCCTGCGACTTCTTCACCGCCTCGCAGCGCAAGGTCTTTGGC
>OBIB01000072.1_pt1 | contig 35955 bp, 31 predicted proteins | sample 1496261 | NCBI WGS metagenome assembly OBIB01 (sample SAMN05065771, study PRJEB22554) | human gut metagenome | biome: ENVO:2100002; feature: ENVO:00000062; material: ENVO:00002003 | host: Homo sapiens | place: USA
CCGTAGGTGTGCAATTGGGCCTAGGCGTATAGCCGTTTTCATTGACGTTGTATTTTAGAGGTTGTAATTTGCCCTAAATGAATCGAACATATAAAAACAATATGCGTGTCCTATGAAAACGGCTGTTCGCCTAGGCCCAATTGCACACCTACGGCGTGCGTAGTTTGAGGTTGTTGCATACGGAAACCAGGCATGTGAATTCGGGATAAACCCTCATTCACATACCTGGCTACCATATATCACCCCGAATGGGGTGAGGCTGGCGCATGAAAGATTCTAATGAAAAATATGACCCTATTTCTGCGGGAGTTGTTTTTTGAACATTACTTAAGCCTCAACTTTGTGCTGAAAAGCAAACATTTTATGCAGTAAAACAAAAACAGTTCACACCCAACGTAGGGCATGAACTGTTTTATGAAACTATTTGTTTTTATGACGATTGGCGCGGCGCTGTCTAATGTCGGCTTTCTTTTTAGCAGCACCCGAACCATGCAGTCCGGTGATATACGTTTTCTTCTTTGCCTTCGTCTTAACCTTATTCTCGTTTGTTGCAGGTTTGAGCTTTGCCTTTTTAAAGGTAATGCCCACGGTCATTGCCTGCGTAATTTCATCGTCGGAGGCTTTGCGCATGGGGCAAGGAATTAGTGGTGGAACAAACGGATGCCAGTGAATGCCATAGCCATTTCATACTTGTTGCAAGTTGAAATAACATGGTCGTCGCGTACGCTGCCGCCAGCCTGTGCTACATATTGCACACCGCTTTTGTGAGCGCGTTCAATGTTATCGCCGAAGGGGAAGAATGCATCTGAACCTAAGCATACGTTAGTGTTCTGTGCTATCCAAGCCTTCTTTTCTTCGAGTGTGAGTACTTCGGGCTTCTCGGTGAAGAACTGTTGCCAAGCACCATCAGCAAGCACATCGTCGTGATCTTCAGAGATGTAAATGTCGATGGTGTTGTCGCGATCGGCACGACGAATTTTTTCGACCCAAGGCAAATTCATTACTTTGGGGTGCTGGCGTAACCACCAAATGTCAGCCTTGTTACCTGCCAAACGCGTGCAGTGGATGCGGCTCTGCTGACCAGCACCGATACCAATGGCTTGACCATCCTTTACGTAGCACACAGAGTTAGACTGTGTGTACTTCAGTGTGATTAGTGCAATTTTTAAGTCACGCTTAGCTTCTTCAGTGAAGTTTTTGTTTTCGGTAGGGATGTTCTCGAAGAGGTTGTCGCCCGACAAGTCAATTTCGTTGCGACCTTGTTCGAAGGTAACACCAAACACTTGCTTGTGCTCGATGGGAGCAGGACGATAGTTTACGTCCATCTTCAAGATAACGTATGTACCTTTGCGCTTAGCACGCAATATTTCGAGCGCTTCTTCGGTGTAGTCGGGAGCAATAATACCATCGCTCACCTCGCGCTTAATGAGCAGGGCAGTGGCTTTGTCGCATGTGTGTGAAAGTGAGATGAAGTCACCATATGATGACATGCGGTCGGCACCACGTGCACGTGCATAGGCTGTAGCTATGGGTGAGAGGGGCTCGGTAATGTCGTCGACAAAGTAAATCTTTTTAAGTGTGTCGCTCATGGGCAAACCTACGGCTGCACCAGCAGGCGATACGTGTTTGAACGATGCTGCAGCGGGTAAACCTGTTGCGGCATACAGTTCGCGTACAAGTTGCCAACCGTTCAGTGCATCAAGAAAGTTGATGTAACCAGGACGTCCGCCAAGCACCTCAATAGGCAGTTCGCCTTCTTCCATATAGATGCGTGCTGGCTTTTGGTTGGGGTTGCAACCATACTTCAAGGATAACTCTTTCATTTTTTTTGAAGAATATTTTAAGAGAATTTTTTTGCTTAGTGTGTGAGGAGAGGTGGGATTAGGCTTCGATAATGCCTTGAGCAGTCCAGTCGCTAATCAATTTCTGTGCATCGGCAAGTGCTTGTGCGCTCTCCACTTCGTAATTCTCGCAGAGCCAATCAGCCAAGGTCTGTGCATCAAATTCTTTGCCTTCAACGGCTTGCCATAATTCGGCAGCACTTTCGTTGAGTGCAATCATTTGGTTAAAGTCTACATTTTCAATACCTGTGGCAATAATCACTTTTTCGCCACAGATATCGCGAAGTTCAAATCCGGGTTTAAGTTTCATTGTTATAAAGAGGGGTTTGTTATTTACAAAAGGCTTTTACAGTCTAAAGGGTTGTCGGCGATAAATGCCTAACAACACGCGTCGTATCAAGCAGTTAGAGGGCCAGAGCAAAGAGTAGATTTTCCATTTCAATCCGCTCACAAGGTCAGCATTTTTGCGCCCTTTGCGATAAAAGGCGGTAATGATGCCCACAACGTCAGTGTCGGTGCAATGTTCCACTCCATAGGCATTGCCATCGCCTCGCAGTGTCAGTTGGTTGTCTGTGCGGTCTGCTACACGGTGTAGCACGTAGGTTTGTGGTTGAATTTCAGCCAACACCACATCTCCTTTCTTAATGAGTTGTGGATCGATTTGTTCTACCTTCACCACATCGCGCTCGTTTTCAAGAAACGGACGCATGCTGAAGCCTTTAACTCTGAAGGTGGCACTTTGTCCGTTGTCAATAGAGCGTTTAATTTCGGTAATTAAGATGTGGTTGGGTACTTGTAATATACGCTTTTCCATTTTCTTTCGCGTCATGAATGGGGTTATGCAGTGATGGTGTCGTGGCTGAGTTGTGCAGCTTCGGCATCGGCACGGCATTTAAGGTAGAACACAGGTACGTGTGTTACCACTTTTTCAACAGTGCGTGTGATGTGTTGGTATGAGGGTTTGTCCCACATCATGGTTGAGCACGATGAGAGAATTGAGGCAAATGCCTGTAATGGCGTTTCGCGACAGATAATGTTTTCGGGGTGTTGCTCAAGGCGCACATAGGCACCAATAGGTACTTGCAAATTGCGGTAGCAAGGGGTTTTGCCACTCCATGGTGTGCCATAAACAATAGCTCCTTGAGGTGTGAAGCGTACGGCAGGGTTGTCGTCGTTAAGCAAGTCGCTACCAGCAATATGCTTCATCCATAGTCTTGAATGTGTGCTTTTGCCTGTGCCACTCTTGCCTAAGAACAAGTAGCCACGTCCCTCGTTCATAGTGACCGAGGCGTGCATCAAAATGGTGTCGTAATAGGCTGCAGCAAAGGCAAAGGCTATCATCATGGCGTTGCCTATGCCAAAAAGGCGGTCGGCATCGTTGCCAAATAATGAAACTTTGCATACCGAAAAATCAGCATTCGTGAGCATGGCACTTGCTACGTTGCCCTCAACGGTGCTGATAATAATTTTGTAGCCTTGCTCAGTGCGATAAATGCCGTGGTTGCTTCCACCGCAGTCAAATTGTCCGAGTTCTTCGCCCACTGCACTTGTGTCAATAGCTCCATCCTCCACAGTTAAGCTTAATGCAGGTTTTGCATCGGTAGCTGCAATATTAAAGGGGGCGTATGAGGGCAGCAACTTTTTAAGTTCGTCTGCACTTTTGCCTTGAATGGTAAAGAGGATGTCGGCAACTTTAAAGAAAAGTGTTTCCATGTGTATGTGTGGGCTTATTGTTGGGGTTCTGTTTCAATTACGGGTTTTAGTGTAAAGTCCGTTACGGGAATTTCCACAAGGCGTACATTCGCCTTTTTGTTAGCAGCACTTCGGCGCATTTTAACGTAGCGCTTTTCGAGTTTATCTTTTTTGGTATTGAAAAGCACGGCACACATAAAGTGTCCGCCATAGTTTTTCTCTAAATATTGTTTTAGTTGCAAAGCGTATTGGCTACGCGATAGCAGAAATTTTGTTTTGGGTTCGAGTTGCACATTGGGCAGTGCTGTAATGGCTGAAATGTAAGCCGTTGAGTCATTAAAGTTTGTGCCGTATGCAAAGGCGTAAATGGTCTTTTTAGGCGTATTGCTCTTAGCTTCTGTCACTTGTGTAGCCGAAACTGCCAATAGCAATAGGGCCATTACGAGTTTTATATACTGTTTCATATTGTTGCTTTTAACTTGTTTGTAGCGTATTTTTTTGCACTGCAAAGTTAGTCAATTTTTATTGATAAAAGTCACTTTTTATGTGTTAATATGCTAATGACCATGCTTCAACATGGTCATTGTGCTTTATACCTCTTTCCAACATTGAATGCTTTTGCCCTTACAGGGCTCAATGCTATGGCAATCCGTAACCCCAGGGTGTCGCTTCGCTTGCCCTGGGCGCTTTTGGGCTTTGCTATGCATTATCGGCTGCACCTCAACAATTCAAGCAAGCTTGATTGTATTCGGTTTGCACGATAATTCAGCCCGTCTTGACTAAATCCGAAACTTGAGTTACTTATTACTTAGTACTTGTCAAGAATGTATTACTTATCCCAGGGTGTCGCTTCGCTTGCCCTGGGGCTATGCACAGTTTGCCCTTTCAAGGCGCATTATAGTTTGTATTACCTATTACTTAGAACTCATCAAGAATGTAATACTTAATACTTAACACTTAATACTTAATTATTAAAGGTATTCTTTCAACACCGTTCCAATTTGTGCATTTCTTAACAGCATCAAAGCTTTCTCTTTGATTTGTCTTACACGTTCGCGGCTAAGGTTGAGGTGTTGGCCAATTTCTTCAAGTCCCATTTCGGGAGTATTGATACCAAAATACATTTTGATAACCTCAGCTTCGCGTTCGGGGAGCGCATCAAGGGCACGATGAATTTCTTCCTTCATCGACTCTGAAATTAAGGCAGAGTCAGTTACATCGCTATCTTGGTTCGTCATTAAGTCGAGTAAACAACTATCCTCGTCCTCAACCAAAGGAGCGTCCATAGAGATGTGGCGACCAGCCGAAAATAGCACACTGTTCATCTTGCCATCTTCCACACCTAAGGCTTCGGCAACTTCTTCGGGCGACGGACGACGCTCATTTTCTTGCACAAATTTGTTGAGAAATCGATTAACCTTGCTTACATTACCCACTTGGTTGAGTGGAAGGCGTACCAAACGGCTATTCTCTGCCAAGGCTTGTAAAATGCTCTGTCTAATCCACCACACTGCATACGAAATAAACTTAAAACCGCGCGTTTCATCATATTTGCGAGCAGCTGTAATGAGTCCAATATTCCCTTCATTAATAAGGTCAATCAGTCCTATGCCCTGTCCTAAATATTGTTTGGCTACACTCACCACAAAACGTAAATTAGCTTTAACCAACTTTTCGAGTGCTTGTTCATCGCCCTTGTGAATGCGGCGTGCTAATTCAGTTTCTTCGTCGGGAGTAATTAATTCTTCACGGTTAATGTCTTGTAAATATCTTTCAATAGCTTCGCCACTACGTTCGGTAATGGTGACTGAAACTTTTAACTGTCTCATCGTATCAGTGATTTATGTGGGCAATCGCTTTTTATTTGTTGAATGCCCTTATTATATATAGGTGTGATTTGTTTGATAAGTATAGGAGTGACGTTTTGCTGAAAAAGCCCCTTCAAGCCTATCTATTAGGCGCGTAAGCAAGGAATAATGCTTAGTTTTCGCAAAAAATCGCTCAAAAATATGGTATTATATTGACTTGACCAAGGAATTTGCAGAATAAATGCGTAACTTCGCGCCAAAACAAATGCTTTTTATTGGATGAAACATATATTTCATAACAAATATAACTTGGTAAGTTGCTTTCAGCTACTTATGCTCGTGCTATCTATGATGGGATTGTCTGCGATGGCGCAGTCTCATCGATCGCGCACAGCCAAGGTGCGCCACACCGTTGCGGTGGAACAAGAACATGTTTCCCTCACACCACAACAAATTTTGTGCGACAGTACTTTAGCTAAGCTCGACTTATTGGGACGCCTTGCTCGCCAGCAAGCCCCTTTGGATTCTGTTGCGCAGGGTGATTTGATGATTTCGTCAGCCACGCCCTCTGCCTTGGACGATCCTTATTTTGCTACCATAGTGGGTAATCCAGCGCTTTATCCTGCGCTTACACATCGCCTTTTTGTGTTGCCCTCAGCAGTCTCGCATGCTCCTTACGTAGGCAGTGACTTTGCGCTTTCGCCTGCTTTTGCCTCTCTTTTCAGTGCTTCAGGGTCTTACTCTTACTTGCGCACCATGCAGTCGATAACCGATGTGTTGCTTGCCACTGCTTGTTTGCAACATCCAGCGCAAGCTCTTAACTTGAGTAATGTTAGTCAGCGCAATCTCGAAAAAAAACTCGATTCTCCCAAGTCTGAATTTACTCCAGGTCCCATTGCTCAAACCGAAGAGGTTACTCCTATTATAATGGGGAACGAAGGCGATTGGAATATTGTAGCCACAAAACCAAATTTTTGGACTTTCAAAACCAATTTTTCGCTGCAGTTTACTCAGAACTATGTTTCAGATAACTGGTATAAAGGCGGTGAAAGTCACAATGCGCTCTTGGCTGAAACCATTTTGCAGGCGAACTTTAATAATCGCCAAAAGATAACCTTTGACAATAAACTTGAAATGAAGCTTGGTTTTCAAACTTCACATAACGATGATGAACATAAATATAAAACCAACTCCGACTTGTTGCGTTTAACCAATAAATTGGGTTTGCGAGCCGTGAAACATTGGTATTACACGGTGATGTTGCAAAGCTGGACGCAGTTTTACAAAGGTTATAAAGCGAACGATAAAAAGGTTTACTCCGACTTTATGTCGCCTTTTGAGTCGTTGCTCTCTGTTGGTATGGACTATCAGTATCGCACCAAGAATAATCGATTTAACGTGAATGCAACACTTTCGCCCGTTGCTGTGAAACTTAAATATGTGGGGCGTTCTTCACTCGTCACTTCGTTTGGTTTGGACGAGGGAAAACATACTAAGTGGGAATATGGTTCGAATATTACCGCTAACTACACTTGGGATATCTTTAAAAATGTGCGATGGTCGGGACGTATTTACTACTTTACTGACTACTCGTCGACACAAGTGGAGTGGGAAAATACCTTTAACTTCTCTATCAACCGCTATCTTTCGGCACGCATCTTCCTTTATCCGCGCTTTGATGATAGCCGCAAACGTAACAAAGATCAGTCGAACTTTGAGTTTAACGAACTCCTCTCATTGGGCTTGAAAGTAGACTTCTGATGAATTTGTAATGAAGATGGTAAAAAAACGTACTTTTATTTGGTGCGGTAAAAATAAAAAACTATCTTTGCACTCGCAAAAACGAAAGGGATGCCTTTTAAATAAGGAAACGTTTCCGATTTGCTATTTATTACATGGGTAAGTGCTGCACGGTCAGCTCCCTGTGAATCCTCCAGGGCTTGACCGCAGCAAAGGTAACAGGTTGTAGCGACGCGATGCAGTTAGCTTACCCACCCGCCTCTTTAGCTCAGTTGGCCAGAGCACGTGATTTGTAATCTCGGGGTCGTTGGTTCGAATCCGACAAGAGGCTCTCAAAAATGCTCAGCCGAAATAGCTCAGTTGGTAGAGCAATTCATTCGTAATGAATAGGTCGCGGGTTCGAGTCCCGCTTTCGGCTCAAAAAAGCACTTGGAACTTTACAAGAGTTTCAAGTGCTTTTTTGTTGGTAAATAGAAGTCACCCGTAAACCCGGGTGTTTGATTATAGAGGACAAAATGGGGGTATAAAAAAATAATTGGATAGCGCAGTGAAACGCTATCCAATTATTTTTTATGGGGTCTAAATTACTTTACTCCAGGTGTAATAATAAACGAGAAGCTGTGGTCGGCATAGGGAATGAGGTATTTGCCAAGTGGCCAAGCACCCCAAGAGTCGATGCAGCCCAAGCCCATTTGACGCTGTGCAATGTGTACAACGGTGAAGGGACGTGCTGTGAGGTCGCCCGAGTGCATTTGCTTCGCTTCTTTAACAGGTCCACCATCGAGGTCGGAGGTCAGATAGTTCAACGATGCCATTTCTAAAGGCTCAGGAGCTGTGAAGGTAAGTCCTTCACCTGCTGAAGCATTGTAAATGCTCCACCAACGCACATCGGTTTTATTACCACTTTCTTGTGGACGAATGTAGGGAGAGTATTGGCTTGCCACGCTCTGATCGTAAATACCTAAGAAGGTTGATGTGTGGCGATCCCAATAGTTTTCAATAGGTCCACGACCATAGTAGTGAATGTGGTCGAATGCCTGTGGCATTACTAATGTCATTCCGAAACGAGGCAACACGGGCTTAGCCTTTGCCTGCGGATTAACCTTGAGTTGCTGCGAAACCATTAGCTGACCTGTGGTGTTGAGCGTGTAGGTTAGCGTGAGGTTGGCATCGACGGTTGGCATGTTATAGGTTGCCACAACGGTGCGACAAATGCCTTGTAAGGTATCGGTGAGGCTGGTGAGCTTCATCTCGGGGTCGCGCCAAGCTCCTAACACTTTTTGCAATGATGCGCCATAGTCGTTGTCGGTTGGAGCACGCCAAAAGTCGGGCTTCAGTGAATAGCCTTCCTCAAACATCGGTTTGCCATTAACGTCTAAGTAGTCTATTAAACCCGTTTGCTTGTTGATGGTTACTGATGTGTTGTTGGCTGAGAGGGTTATGCAAGCTAATTGTTCTTCCTTATTCACCAAGGCGGGAGCCTTCTTTTTGCCTACTACAGTAGGTTGCATCGGTGTGGCACTTTGCGTGTCGCTAAGGGTGGGGAAGTGGTAGCTGCTTAAAGCAAATTCTTGTCGTGCCACAATGTGTCCAGCTTCAAGCAATGGTTCGTTTTGCTTTAGGCGATAGTCTAACTGCAACACATATTCACCGCGTTTAGCATCAATTTTCGGGAACCCCTCCAGTGTTACGCTGCTGTGTGCTTGGGGTGCAACTTGAAGGTTAGCTACAGTGCCTGCTGCCTCCTGTTCACCATTACAAAGCAACGTCCAGTTGAGCGAAACATTGTTGAGCGTGGTAAAGAAGTTTTCGTTGTAAACATCTACTACGCCCTTTGTGTTGTCGGTTAATGTGGTCCAAATGTTTTGGTAGTTGTAGTCCACTTCGTCAACATGGGGATGTGCCACACGGTCGGGGTTGAACAGACCATTGCAATTAAAGTTGTGGTCGCTGGCAGGGTAACGTCCGTAGTCGCCACCATAGGTGTAGATTTCTTTGCCCTGCTTATTTTTGCCGCGTAAACCTTGGTCTACAAAGTCCCATATAAAGCCGCCCTGGAAGTGGGGGTACTTGCGCACTAACTTCCAATATTCGTCGAAGGCTCCTTCAGAGTTACCCATGGCATGAGCGTATTCGCAAAGAATGAGCGGACGGGTAATGTCCTTACGTTTGGCATAGTTCTCGCAGTTGTCGTAGGGCAAATACATTTCACTGTAAATGTCTGTTCCACGCTCCTGCAAGGCACGCTCATAGTGTATGGGACGCGAGGGGTCGAAGGCTTTGACCATGTCGTATGCCTTTTCCATATTTATGCCATAGCCAGCCTCATTGCCAAGACTCCAGCTAATGATGCTGGGGTGGTTTTTAAGGATGTAAGTGTTGTTGCGGTTGCGTTCTAAGTGAGTTTGCTCGTAACGAGGTACGCGTGCCAATGTCTTTTCGCCGTAACCCATGCCGTGCGACTCAATGTTTGCCTCTGCCATTACGTAAATGCCATATTGGTCGCAAAGGTCATACCAACGTGGGTCATTGGGATAGTGGCAAGTGCGCACAGCGTTGATGTTGTGTTGTTTCATCAACTGAATGTCTTGCACCATGCGCGAAGTGCTTACAACGTAGGCACCATCGGGGTCCATTTCGTGGCGGTTTACACCCTTAATGAGCACGGGTTGACCATTAACAAGCAGTTGGGCATCTTTAATTTCAACTTTTCTGAAACCTACATTTTGCTCAATGCTCTCCAAAAGTTTTGAACCGTCCATGAGGTCGATGCTCAGTTTGTAGAGGTTGGGAGTTTCAGCAGTCCACTTTAGCGGATTGTTAATGGTCCACTTCACAACGTTTTCGTTGTTCAAGCGCACTTGCTCGTTTTTTACAACCTTGCCAGCCTTGTCTTTCAAAGTGAGTATGGCAGTTTTGCCTTTGCATGCAGTGCTATTAAGCTTCACTGAGAGCACACCATTGGTGTAGTTGTCGGTAAGGTCGGGAGTAATAAACACGTCTGAGATGTGACTTTGCGGACGGGCGTAAAGGTAAACCTCGCGTGCAATACCTGTGAGACGCCAAAAGTCTTGGTCCTCGAAATAAGAACCATCGCACCAACGCATCACTTGCATGGCAATGAGGTTTTTCTTGCCAGGGGTGAGGTAGGGGGTGAGGTTAAACTCTGCAGCCGATTTGGAGTCCTCGCTGTATCCCACAAACTTGCCGTTTACCCAAACGCTAAGGTTTGAAGTGGCTGAACCTACATGGAGGTAAATTTTTTCGTTTTTCCAATTTCCTGGAATAACAATTTCCTTACGATACGAGCCCGTATAGTTGTTCTTTTCTTCAACATAGGGTGGATTAGGCTCAAACTGTGTGGCCCAAGCGTAGCCTACGTTTTTGTAGGTGGGGTCGCCGTGTCCATTCAGTTCAAAGAGTCCAGGCACGGGGAAGTCTTCCCAGTTTGAGTCGTCGAAGTTCTTTTCGTAGAACTTTGCGGGTGCATCGTTGTGGTTCTTTGCGAACTTAAATTTCCATTTACCTTCGAGTGAGAGGTAACGAGCAGATGTTTGCTTATTGCCAGCAGCAGCTAAGTTAGCCGATTCGTAGGCAAAGAAATCAGATCGTGGAACCTCTGTGCCAATGCGGTTGGCAGCAGGGTCGAGCCAATAAGGTGTGTGGCTCTTTTGTGCATAGCAAGCCATTATTGAAGCGGCTGCCATGGTTAATAACACTGTTTTTCGCATGAGTATTGGGGTTGATTATTAGGAATTGATTATTAGGATGTTTTGAGTAGGTGTTCAAATAAACAGAGGCTTTTCTGTATTGATATGATAATTTAAAAACCTACTCCAACTTATTGTTTTATTTGTTTAATAAGGGCATAAGCCTTGTAAAGTCCTAATTGACCTGCGCGGCTCAAGTCGGCATAAGCCTTTTCCTTTTGGTTGAGTTGGACGTAGAGCAAGGCACGGTTGTAGTAGGCTTCGGGCAAACGCTCGTCAAGCTGAAGGGCTTGTGTAAAGGCATCGATGGCTGCTTGCGTACTATGCTTGCTTGCTAAAGCGCAGCCCATGTTGTAAGCTACATAGGCGTTGGTGGGTGCTAAGCGCTCTGCCGTTTTGAGTCCTGCAATAGCCATTTGTAAGTAGGCATCGCGCATGGTAGCCTCGGTGTTCGTGGCATTCGCCTTACGCATTAACACGTTGCTGCGTTGCAGCAGTGCTACTACCGAGGTGGAGTCGGTCTGCACAGCTTGGTTTGCCTCGTTGAGTGCTGAGGTGTAGTCGTATTTTGCCAAGGCTATAGATGACTGAATGAGTAATCGCTCCAGAACGGAACATTGTTGCTCGGTACGTTCGTATTGTCGTGCATCGCTTTCAGCATTCTGTGCACTGCCTGTTTCAATGTTGGCTGTGAGCATGTAAGCTCTATACGAGGTGTTGGCATGCTTGTAGCGGTTCATTTCTGTCATAAAACCTACCGAACGGTATCCGTGCAACTGAATGTTGGCAAAGGCTGGGGCGTACATGGGTAACAAGTCGGCTTCTACTTTCTCATTTTGCACTTTGCCGTAGAAGTTGCCAAACACATTGCGTGCTGTGTCTGCATTTTCTTGCACAAGTTGTTGGTATTTATCTAACTCATGGTCGGAGCGTAGACGTACCTTGGTGCGTTGCAGTGGACGTGCACGACCAAAGGTAAGGTCGAGGTTGCGACGTGCCACTACTGTTTCATCGTTTTGTGCACCACGTATGTCTCCAATTTTGCGGCGCAATTCAGCACGTTGCAAGTAGCCGTACATAAAGTTGGGATAAGCTTTAATAAGCTTGGTGTAGTCGGCAATGGCACCTTTGTAGTTGCCTACTTGCTGACGTAGTTGGGCGCGGTTGTAGCGTGCTAATGTGTTGTTGGGCTCTGTTTTTATAACAAAGTCAAAGTCCTCAATGGCTCGGTTTAAATCACCTACAAACGAACGTAGCAAACCACGATTGTAGTGTGCCACAAAGTGATTGGGCTGCAAGGTGATGGTTTGGTCGTAGTCGTTAATGGCTAATCCAAATTTGCCCAGAGCGTGGCGAGCTTGCGCACGAGCTATGTAGAGTTCAAAGTCGTTGGGCTGGTAGAGAATGGCTTGTGTTAAGCACGAGTCTGCTAATGCGTAGTGTTCTTTGCTCAGTTCGTAGCGTCCTTTAAAACTCCAAGCACTGCCCTCGCGTGGATTTTTACTGAGCAGTTGGTCAACCCATTCCATGGCTTTTAGGGTATCTTTTTGTTCGAGCAAACTTTGTGCTTTTACCAAATAGGTACGGTAGTTTTTGGGCCATTTTTTGAGTATAAACTGTAAGTCTTTGTCGGCATTGTCGTATTGCTTGAGTTGCATGTAGCACAGGGCGCGGTTGTAGCGCGAGGCTTGGTCGTCGGGTTTCTCTTTAAGCGTTTTTGTGTAGTCGGCAATGGCACCTTTAAAGTCCTCGGTGTGTACGCGGCAAAGTCCACGCAACTGATAAACCTCAGCAATGAAGGGATTGAGTTCAATGCTTTTGTTACAGTCAGTTTCGGCACCGCGGTAGTCCTCGAGTGTAAATTTGGCATATGCTCGGTAGTAGTAGGGCGATGCCAAATAGGGCTTGCTCTCAATGGCCTGGTTAAAATAATGAATGGCGGTGAGGTAGTCGTCCACACTCAAGGCATTACGCCCCATGTTGGTAACAGTCTCAGCATCAATCTGTGCTGACACACGTAGGGGTAGTAGGGCTAAAAAACAGACTACGGCACAGAGGCTTGCTTTGAGTTTAAAGCAATGCCTTTGTGCCGTAATATGTAGGGGGAGTTTAAAGGACATTTTTGTGAAGATTACTTCTTAGGGCTTTTCACTTTGTAAGCGCAACGGAATTTGCCTTTCAGCATTTGACCCAATTTGCTGCGAATCATTTGTTTGCGAAGGGGCGATATGCGGTCAATAAAGAGATGACCATCTAAGTGGTCGAACTCATGTTGCATTACGCGAGCCAAGAAACCTTCAACCCATTCGTCGTGTTCGTTGAAGTCTTCATCCATATATTTTACGTGGATGCGTGTGGGACGGCGTACGGGTTCGTTGATACCAGGCAAACTCAAGCAACCTTCGTCCATTGACTCGGTTTTTGAGTCGTCAAATTCCAAAATGTGTGGATTGATATATGCCTTGTTAAAGTCGGCGTATTCAGGAAAATCTTCCTTTAGGGGATCGAGCGTAATTACTACCACGCGGATGGCTTTGCCAATTTGTGGTGCTGCTAATCCAACACCATCGCTGTGGTACATGGTTTCGAACATGTTGGCAATTAGTTCCTTCAGTTCGGGATAGTCGGGGGTAATGTCTTCTGCTTCTTTACGAAGAACGGGCATACCGTAAGTATAGATGGGGAGAATCATTTATTTAATTGTTGTTGCGGAGGTTTTGAATTTGCACACTAAACTATCTTTGGGAGAATTTTTTGAATTAGCTACCTATATATATAGGAGTGTATTTTAAAATTGCAACCTATTATATATAGAGAAAGGCATTCCAAAAAAAATTACCAATTAGGCATGGGAGGGAGGTCGGGCATATTATTTTGTGCCGAATGTCCTTCCATATAGTTTTGCAGAATAATGCAAGCGCTAATTTCGTCAACCAATCCTTTATCGTTTTGTCGGCGTTTTTTGCCAATGCCACTATCCATAATGGCACGATGAGCAAGAACAGAAGTAAAGCGTTCGTCGTAAAACTCAATAGGTATTTGAGGCAAAGCCTTTTTGAGCTTTTCTGTAAATTTCAGTACACGCGCTTGGTTTTCGCTTGGTTGACCATTGGGTTGAGTGGGTAGTCCCACCACAAACCTTTCCACTGGCTCGCGTTCCACGTAGTCAATCAAGAATTTTAGCAAGTCTTGCGTGTCTACCGTAGTTAGTCCGTTGGCAATGATTTGCGCTGGATCTGTCACTGCAATGCCCGTTCGTTTTTTTCCGTAGTCAATGGATAGAAGGCGCATAGTGTTTTCTTTTTATGTGCTAAAATACGAGTGTGCTAATGACGCTGCGGCAATAAGTTTGTCTGTTAAAAACGTTAGATTGCCGCAGCGCATTAGCACATTCTCATGTTTTAGTAGTAGTTTACTTAATCATGTCGCAACCCATGTAAGGTTGAAGAGCCTTAGGAATGCGGATACCTTCAGGAGTTTGGAAGTCTTCGAGCAAGGCTGCAACGATGCGGGGCAATGCAAGTGCTGAACCATTGAGTGTGTGGCAAAGCTGTATCTTCTTGTCAGCACCACGATAGCGGCATTGTAAACGATTGGCTTGGTAGGTGTCGAAGTTTGAAACTGAACTTACTTCCAACCAACGCTTTTGTGCTTCGCTGTAAACCTCAAAGTCGTAGCAAATTGAAGAAGTAAAGCTCATGTCGCCACCGCAAAGGCGAAGAATGCGGTAGGGCAATTCAAGCTTCTGCAACAAACCTTCTACGTGAGCCAACATCTCTTGGTGTGATTGCTCGGAGTGTTCGGGTGTGTCAATGCGTACAATTTCAATCTTTGAAAACTCGTGTAAACGGTTCAAACCGCGAACATCTTTACCATAGCTACCAGCTTCACGACGGAAACACTGTGTGTAAGCGCAGTTCTTGATGGGGAGTTGATCCTCGTTCAAAATAACATCGCGGTAGATGTTGGTTACAGGAACCTCAGCTGTGGGGATAAGATAGAGATCGTCTACCTCGCAGTGATACATCTGACCTTCCTTATCGGGCAACTGACCTGTGCCAAAACCTGAAGCTGCGTTAACCACGGTGGGAGGCATAATTTCAGTGTAGCCAGCCTTGCGAGCTTCATCGAGGAAGAAGTTGATTAAAGCACGCTGCAAACGAGCACCCATGCCAATATAAACGGGGAAACCGGCACCTGAGATTTTCACACCTAAGTCGAAGTCGATGAGGTTATATTTCTTTGCCAATTCCCAGTGGGGAAGAGCGTCTTTAGGCAATACTGTGTCATGACCGCCAGTTTTTACCACCAAGTTGTCTTCAGCACAAGTACCTTCGGGAACAATGTCGTAGGGGACGTTAGGAATGGTGTAGAGCAAATTGCGCTTGTCCTCGTCAGCCTGCTTCATGATTTCTTCAAGTTCCTTGCTTCTTACCTTGATGTCAGCAACTTGTTTCTTAGCTTCTTCAGCCTCTTCCTTTTTGCCTTCTTTCATCAAGCCACCAATGCTCTTTGAGAGCACCTTAACTTGAGCATTGAGGCTGTCGAGCTCACCCTGAGCCTCTTTGCGCTTATTGTCGTAGGCGAGCACTTGGTCGATAGCCTCGCGTGCTCCCTTAAAATGTTTCTTCTCTAAGCCGCGAATTACGGCTTCTTTATCGTCAGTGATTTGTTTGATAGTAAGCATAGCTTTCTTTCTTTTTTTCGTTGTTTGACCGCAAAAGTAGTAATTTTTTTGTGAATACTACGTGCTTTCTGCGACAAAACATGGTTTAAGTAAGAAAGTTTGTTATTGGGGATTATTTGTTAGGGTGTTCAAAATCCACTTTTTTTCGCACGAAACATTGATTGAATTATCAATGTTTCGTGCGCTAACCTAATTATCTGTTAACAATGCAAGATTTTCCTTTAACTGTTCAACCTTGCTCACTCCAACAATTACGCTTGTAACGGTGGGGTGGTTGAGTATCCATTGCAAGGCATATTGTGGCAAAGTAAGACCTACTGCTTCGGCCTCTGCTTTGAGTTGGTTGAGTTGTTCAAAAAGTTGGGGCGTGAGCGCAGACTCCTTTAGGGTAACATCTGTGCGCATGCGCGAGTCGGCAGGAATTCCGTGTAGATAGCGTTCGGTTAGTAAGCCTTGTGCCAGCGGTGAAAAACTTACAAATCCGCAACCTATATTTTCTACCTCTTGCAAAATACCTTCGTCTTCTACCGCACGGTCCAATAAGTTGAAACGTCCTTGGTAGGTAAGCAATGGCACGTCGTGTGCCTTTAAGTATTGTGCTGCATATTGCAAAGCCTTTAAAGGCCAACGCGAAATACCCACATACAATGCCTTGCCTTGTCGCACCACATCAACCAGTGCTTGCAGTGTTTCATCGAGTGGGGTGTTGGGGTCGTAGCGGTGTGAGTAAAACAAGTCTACATAGTCAAGTTTCATACGTTGCAAACTTTGGTCGAGACTTGCCATTAGGTATTTGCGTGATCCCCAATTTCCGTAAGGTCCAGGCCACATGTCATAGCCAGCCTTGGTTGCTATAAACATTTCATCGCGATAAGGGCGCATGCTTTGTTCCATAATAACCCCGAAAGTTTCCTCTGCCGAGCCATACGGAGGTCCGTAATTATTAGCTAAGTCAAAGTGTGTAATGCCGTGGTCGAAGGCATAATGAATCATGCGCATACTTTCGTTTAGGGGACGTGTAGCTCCAAATCCTTTCCACAGTCCTAACGAAATGCGTGGCAGTAACACACCACTGCGTCCACATCGTGCATATATTTTATCTGCCAAATCGTAACGATTATCGGCAGCGCGATAAGCAAGATTATCCTTCATCGTTTTTTATTTGTTTTTGTGATTATTCAATTGCAATATTACAAAGAATGTTTGAAATGTTACAAGATATTGTATAGAAATAGTTTAAGGAACTTTGTTTTTCGATGAACTTTAATAAAAACAACACCGGTAATCAATTAGATTGCCTAATTCGTATGATATAAGTGTTGCAATAATCTTATTTAATTGCTGTCCCAGTACCATCTAAGTAACACTCCAGTATCATTTGATAGAAACTCCAGTACCACCTAACTGAAACTCCAGTACCAATTAGGGTGGTATTAAAGTGGTACTGGTATGATTGAAAAGTTATTAAGAATAAGTAGGTGTTCAAAATAAAATTAAATTGAACACAACATTTTTATGATAAGCGGACATTTCTCAAATACAGAGAAATGTCCGCTTCATCCTTGTTTCATGTTAGCAAACTAACGGAGTGGCTTCTTTATAGTTTAATCCACCATTTTCCGTTTTTGTCTTTTTGGGTGGAAACGGTCTTTTCGTTTTCAGAACCATCACCATAAACCACCTTGTAGTAAACCTTGCATTGGTCACCTTCTTCATTCATTTTTTCATCGGTAACCTCGTAGCTCTTAATGCCCTGTTTCTTTTCCAATTGGGCTTTAGCTTTGCCTTCGAACATCGCCTTAATTAGAGCTTTGCCACGTTCTACTTCTTCGGCACTTGTGTCTTCTGTAACGTAGAGCAAGTCAAGAAACTTGTCGATGTCACCCTTCTTCATGTATTCCATAGCTTGGTTTGCCACGTCTTTGGGTGAAGATTGTGAACTACATGAGGCTGCAAAAAGCACCATGCATACCACTGCGCTGACAACAGCCAGCATTCTGAGAATTGTTTTCATGATGTTGGTATTTTAGGAGTTTGTAATTTATGTGTTATGATTATTATGACCTTAGTAGCTTAAAACACGCTTAAGTTTTTTGCACTGTTGCAAATGGTAAGGCATAAGGCATTTTGCACTGAACCATGGGGTTTGAATTGTGTCTCGTTTGTTACCAGCAATGTCAATGCCCGCTTGCTTGTAAACGTATGCCACAAATTCGGTGCAATACATTTCGGTGGTGTCTTGCTCGTTGTATTGTGCGTCAAAACGAATACCTTTTTTCCAAAGTCGCAGGGCATGACAGGCTGCTTGGTGTGCTGCTTGTGCATTGTTTTGTCGCATCAAGCAAGCAGCTTCGGCACGTTTGGGCGAGAGATATGTTTCGAGTCTATCCATCTTTATGCGGTCGTAGTCGCCTGGAAAGTCAGGTTCATCGGGCACAGCATGCAGAATGCGTAAATCTCCTTTGCCACTACAGTCTGCCACAATGCCCACGTGTGAGTAAAAGCCTTGTAGCAGAGTTACCATTCTGCTATTGGCTGAAGTGCCTCGTCTGAATATCACATCCCCTTCGCGCAAGTCAGTTGGATGGATGTTGCAAGCCGACTTATTCCGCGTGTTGCACGCAGCAAGTGTAATGCAAAGTCCTGCTACGAGAATGCCGAGTTTTAGCATGTCAGACATGTGTATTGATCTTTTTCTGTTATGCAAATGTTGTCATTTCTTAATAAACTCTTGCATGATGGGGACTAAGGTAGAGCTTTTTGTTGAATTATGCAAACAAAATGTGGCAAAAACGATATTTTCTGAGTTAAACTTGGGGTTTGTTCCTGATTTTATATTCTGTTTGTGCTTCTTGGAGTGGCACTTGCGAGAAGTCATCCAATAAATATGATTCTGCCACACTGTTTCAACACATGGCAGTGATGCCTCAAGGAATTGTTAGTACACTTCATCCTTACCAAGCAGGTTGTTTTGCAGATGGTGAATTCCATGTTCTGGTTCCTTATAAAGAACTGAAGGATTGCTTGCAAATTGATGTGAGTAAAGAACATTTTCCATTGCCCACGCTCTCTCATTTTTTAGACGAATAGAGTAAGGCTTTTCTTCAAATGCTTTTTCATTGAGAAATAAAAATAACGGATACAAACCTTTGTGAGGATTGTATCCGTTATGATTGTAAAAGACAGAATTAGTCTTCCTTAATGTGGCGCACAATACCATGCTTAGCACCCTTAACAAAGTTGAGGATGTTATGAATTTCATCGCTCATGGGAATTTGTTCGGGAATTTTCAGTACAGCATCTTCAAGGCTAAAGTTGCCTGTGTAAATGATGCGGTAAGTATTGGCAATGTGACGAATGATGCGGTCAGTTGTGTTGACATGCTTTAAAACCACAGCGTTCACGCCATTGTATGCAGCAGGGTTGCCACCAAGAATAACGTAGGGTGGAACATCCTTTTGTACGCGGCAACCACTCTGAATGAGTGAGTAGCGACCTACACGAACATGTTGTTGCACCACAACACCTGTACTCTGAATAGAGCAATCGTGAATTTCGCTTTCACCTGCAATGCAGGCACCAATGCCAACTACACACTTATTAAAGATGTGTACATCGTGGCAGATGTGTACGCGATCCATAATAAAGTTGCCATCGCCAATGATGGTAGCTTTATCATCGTAGGTGCTACCAGCAATCACAACATTCTCGCGGATATGGTTGTCGTTGCCAATAATTACCTTCGAGGGTGTACCCTTAACGTAATGGAAATCCTGAGGGGTTGCACCAATTACAGCATTTTGGTAAACTGTGTTACCTGTACCCATAGTGGTACCTTCTAAGATGCTGGCGTGTGCCTTGATAACACAGTTGTCGCCAATGATTACGCCTTTTTCGATGTAGGCAAAAGGACCTACTTCAACGTTCTGACCCAGTTGAGCAGCAGGGTCAACGTATGCTAATGGACTGATCATGGAATTGTTTTTTGAGCTTATCACTAAGTATTATTTACTTGTTTTGAATTTTCAAGTTTAAACTTTAAACTTTTAGTTATAAAAGTCTACCCCTAAAACTCAAAACAAGCGTATAACCTTTTAACTTAGTTCTAGCCGGTTAGTTATTATTGTTTGTTTCAACTTCGCGTCCACCGCCAAGAGCCTGATAGAGGTTAATGGCAGCTTGCACCTTGTCGAATTTGTCAGAGATGAGCGACAACTGAACTTGGATAAGGCTCTGCTGGGCAGTAAGTGTCTCAAGATATGAGGTACCTGTGCTGTGTTGGAAGAGCATCTTGGTGTTGTCGAGTGCCGTGGTAAGTTCAGCCACTTGCAGTTTGCAAGCTTCTTCCTTTTGAGCAGCAGCTTGATATTGTGCCAAGGCATTGCTTACCTCTTGTCCTGCATTAAGAAGGGTAGACTTAAAGTCGTTCTGCGCAGCTTCATATTGCAACTGCGTAATCTTTAAGTTTGCCTTTAATTTGCCATTTGTAAACAAGGGTTGCGTAATAGAACCGAGCAATGTTGCTAAAATCTTACCTGGATTAACAATCATACCCGCATTGTTAGTCCAGCTACCTTGTGCTGTGATGTTGAGCGAGGGGTAGAAGGCAGATTTAGCAATGTTTACGCCATAGAATGCAGCGGCAATCTTCATTTCGGCAGCATGTACGTCGGGGCGGTTAGCCAAGAGTTGAACAGGCATGCCAATGGCATATTGTGCAGGGAAGTTGTCGGCATTGAATGCACCACGGCTGATGTTGTGGGGAGCTTCGCAAAGTAATGTGCAAAGTGCATTCTCAGTTTGCGTAATGCTATTCTTCAGTGTGGGAACCGTGCCTTGCAAGTTATAGTAGTTAGCCTTTGCTTGTGACACAGCAGCTTGCGTTGTCATGCCACCTTCTTTCATAGCCTCCATAGCACGTACGTTCTCAGCCCAGATTTTGATAGTAGCTTGTGTAGTCTTGAGCTGTTCATCGAGCATCTGCAAGGTGTAGTAGAGGTTCGCAACGTTTGCAATAATAGCAGTGCGTGTAGCCTGTTTTGCAGCTTTCGTCATTTCGAGGTTCATTTCGTACTGCTTCTTGGTGTTGCGAATTGTACCCATAGAACCGAATTGCCAACTTGCTGCAATGGGGAATGCGTAAGTTTTGCTTGCCTTGTTAAAGTCCCAGCTTGTCATACTACCTTGGGGTTGGAAGGCAATGCTTGGGTAGTAAGCCAAGCGTTCCATTTTCAGTCCAGCTTGAATTTGCTGAATGTTAAGGTCGGCATTAAGCAAGTTGGTGTTGTTGGCAAGAGCCTTATTGATGAGCGTTTGCAGTTGCGGGTCGGTAAACACCTGTTGCCAAGGTGTGTTGCCATAATTGGCAGTGTCTGCTTTCACCACATTTTCGGTAGTGTTGCGGTAGAGACTGTCAATGTTCTGAGTCAAGTTCTGCGGGCGCTCATAGTTTTTATAGATTCCCGTGCAGCTTGCCATCAGAAGTGTGCAACCTATAATAGGAAATAATTTGTTCATAATAACAAGGGTAAAATATTAAGTATTAAGTAATAAGTATTAAGTATTACATTGCAAGGTGTGTACCTCGTTGTGATATAATACTTAATACCGAAGTTCTTCAAAAGAACCTCATTTACTTATATTACATTAAGCATCTCCTAAGCATCTCCTAAGCTTCTCATAAGCATCTCATAAGCATCTCATAAGAATGTAATACTTAATACTTAATACTTAATACTTAAATTATTTAGTATACTGTTCAATATCAGAGCTTGCTTCGCTATTGTCCATATCTTCCCAAGTGATGGGCTTAATCTTTTCTTGTAGATATTCAAAGATAACGAACAATGAAGGAACGATGAAGATCTGGAAAATCATACCAATCAACATACCGCCGATAGCAGAAGTACCGAGTGAGCGGTTTGCGTTAGCACCTACACCAAATGAGAACATCAAAGGTAACAAACCAATAATCATTGCCAAAGAAGTCATCAAGATAGGACGCAAACGAGCACCAGCACCCAACACGGCAGCCCAAGAGATGCTCATACCCATCTTGCGACGTTCGAGAGCGAACTCTACAATAAGGATGGCATTCTTAGCCAACAGACCCATCAACATAATCAATGCAATCTGCACGTAGATGTTATTAGCGGCTTCACCAAAGATAGGTACAATGCTATTGATAGCACCTACGCCCTGAATGAAGAGGAACGAACCTGCAAGACCGAAGGGTACTGAAAGCAATACGGCAAACGGAAGCATGTAGCTCTCGTACTGTGCAGCCAACAAGAGGTAGATGAAGACGAAGCAGAGTACAAACACAATAGCCGTGGTGCTACCAGAGTTTTGTTGTTCTTCGCGTGTCTGACCTGAGAACTCAAATGAGTAACCCGTGGGCAAACTCTTTTCTGCAACTTCTTCAATCGCCTTAATGGCCTGACCAGAGGTGTAACCACTTGCAGGGTTACCATTCACAGCCATAGAGGTGTACATGTTGAAACGGTTGATGTTGTCAGGACCATAAGTTGGGGTAATCGTCATGAACTCTGTGATAGGAGCCATTTCTGAGCCGTTGCGCACCTTAATCTTGTAAAGACTTTCGAGGTTAGCACGATCAGCTTGTTCACCCTGAATCATTACACGATAAATCTTACCGAAACGGTTGAAGTTTGATGCGTAAAGACCACCATAATAACCCTGCAATGTAGTCAAGATGTCTCGGGGCGAAAGACCTGCACGCTTACACTTGGCTGCATCAATATCGATGGTGTATTGCGGGAAGTTGGTGTTGAAGGTTGTCTGTGCCGATTCAATTTCAGGACGCTTCTGCAAGTCTGCCAAGAAGGTTTGAGCTACTTGGTAGAACTTGTTCAAGTCGCCACCCGTACGGTCTTGCAAATTGAGGGTGAAACCATTGGTTACACCATAACCTGTAATCATAGGCGGCTGGAAGAAGAGTACCTGAGCATCCTTAAACACATCGCGTGAGCGAAGGTAGAGGTTGGCAAAGATAACAGTTGAACTTTCCTTCATCGAACGTTCTTCCCAATCTTTCAACTTGATGATGAATGAACCGTAAGAAGGACCTTGACCACCAATGAATGAGTAACCCGAGACGATGGTGCTAATTTCGACAGAAGGACATGAACGTACCAAGCTGTCAACCTTGTTAAGGTAAGCTTCAGTGCGGTCTTGCGAGGTACCAGGAGGCATAGTCACAACACCCATAATCGTACCCGTATCTTCGGCAGGCACCATGGCTGTAGGTGTAATGTTCATCATCCAAATAAGCAAGGCAATACTACCCGTTACCAAACCGAGTGAGAGCCAAGGACGCTGAATGAAGATGAGCACCTTCTTCTTGTACGACTTCAAGATGTTTTCAAACGAATTCTCGAATGCGTTTTGGAACTTCTTCGTAGTCAAACCAATGAATGCCATGATGGCTACGATAGAGAGGATAATGGTGATTACGGGGTGGGAACTGAAGTTGAAACCACCAAAAATCAAACCAATGATAGAGATGATGACCAAGATGAGAGTGAGGCTGGGGTGCAGAATGCGACCGATGCTCTCAGCATAGCGCTGATACATGGTTCTGCCAGCAGCCTTGTAAGCCTTGCCCATACGTTCTTTGAGCGATTCTTCTTCCTCGCCATGAGCCTTGTGTGGCTTCAGCAAAATGGCACAAAGGGCAGGAGAGAGGGTAAGGGCGTTCAATGCAGAGAAACCAATGGCAATTGCCATGGTCAAACCAAACTGACGGTAGAACACACCCGAGGTACCCGACATAAAGCTTACGGGCACGAACACTGCCATCATAACCAAGGTAATTGAAACGATAGCCGAGCCTAATTCGCGCATGGCATCGATTGAAGCCTTACGTGCCGAAGTATAGCCTTGGTCCAACTTGGCATGTACACCTTCAACCACCACAATGGCATCGTCCACTACAATCGCAATGGCAAGCACCATAGCCGAGAGGGTGAGCAAGTTAATTGAGAAGCCAATAATGTAGAGCGCAAAGAAAGTACCAATCAATGCTACGGGGATAGCAACCGATGGGATAATGGTGCTTCGCATATCCTGCAAGAAGATATACACCACAATAAACACGAGGATAAATGCCTCGATAAGGGTCTTAATAACCTCGTGGATAGAGGCAAAGAGGAAGTCGTTGACATTTTGTGCCACGGTAATCTTCATACCTTGGGGCAATGTCTTCTGTGTTTCGTCGAGCAACTTTTCGCAGTCCTGAATAATTTCAGTAGCATTTGATCCTGCCATCTGCGATACCATACAGGTAACAGCCTTATGGCCATTAACCTTACCAGCAAACGAGTAGGTCATACGGCCCAATTCAACGCGAGCCACATCCTTTAAGCGGATGATTGTACCATCGTCGTTAGCCTTAATAACTATATTCTCAAATTCAGGAACTTGGCTTAAACGACCTTTGTAACGCAAAGTATACTGGAAGGTTTGGTTTTCGCGTTCACCAATATTACCTGGAGCAGCTTCAATATTTTGTTCTGCCAAAACACCGCTAATGTCAGTAGGCATCAAGTGGTATTCAGCCATCTTTTCAGGATTAAGCCAAATACGCATAGAGTAGTCGGCACCCATAACCTGAGCATCACCCACACCCTTTACACGCTGAATTTGCGGAATGATGTTAATCTTGGCATAGTTCTCAATAAACGCCTCATCGTAACGGTCCTCAGCATCAGCTACTGAGAAGATGAGCAACATTGAGTTCTGACGCTTTTGTGTAATCACACCTACCTGAGTAACTTCCGAGGGCAACAAACCTTGTGCTTTTGCCACACGGTTTTGTACGTTCACGGCAGCCATATCGGGGTTGGTACCCATCTTAAAGGTAATTTGGATAGAAGCCGAACCTGTATTGGTTGCGGTAGATGTCATGTAGTCCATGTTTTCTACACCATTGATTTGCTCTTCAAGAGGAGCAATCACAGAGTTCAACACGGTTTGTGCATTTGCACCCGTATAAGTGGTGCTCACCTGCACTGTAGGTGGTGCGATGTCAGGATATTGGACGATAGGGAGTGAAGTTAAACCCAATACACCCAATATGACAATCACAATAGAAATCACGGTAGAAAGTACCGGACGATTTATAAATCTATCTAGAGTCATAGTTTATTTTTTTGAAGTAATAAGTAAAAAGTAATAAGTAATAGCTTTACTAATGAAAATTGAAATCTATTCTTTTTTCTTGTTGACAATAAAGGTAAGCATTTTGATTAGTTCTTGACAATCTGCTTCTAAAGAAAGATAAATCTTTTTATCAATCGTTTCAGATTCGTAAAGCAATTCTAACCAATAATGCGTTTCACTTGATTCTTTAAGAGCAAGTCTCAGTTTATGTACAAAGTCTGAATTACTTTCAGCATATTGGGCTTCAGCTATGTTTGCTCCAATCGAAGTGCCAGAACGTATTATTTGTTTAGCAATTTCGAATTCACGCTTTTCACGTTTTAAGAATCTGCTAAACTTAATAATTCGTATTGCAAATTTCTTTGCTTTTTTATACTTTATGTCATCATCTTTTTTCATAAAGAGTTTCAGAAGTTATGTACAAGATATAAGCAAGAATGTATTACCTGTTATTTCTCACTTGCAACTTCTTACTTCTCGTTATTTATTGCATTTCCCAAGGTATATATGAGAGATAAGCAAGAATGTATTACTTATTACTTGTTACTTATTACTTAATTACATCTTATTTTTCCCCCGGCATCTTGCCATCTTTCATAGCCTGTTGTTCCTTCTTTTGGTTGGCTTGGAGTTGTGCGCGAGAGATGGGGTTAATCTTCTGACCATTCTTTAGTTGGTTAACACCGTCAACAACGATGCGTTCGCCTGAGCGGAGCCCCGAGGCAACAACATAAGTTTGACCATCGTTTTGTGGGAGAACGGTGATTTCGCGAGTAGCAACCGACTTGTCGTTGTTAACAACGTAAACAAACTTCTTGTCCTGCACATCAAAGGTAGCACTCTGCGGAACTATAATAGCATCGTTAGCATGAGTCGGAACGAGGATAGAACCCGTACCACCAGAACGAAGAATGTGTTGTGCATTATCAAAAGTCGCACGCATCTGTACAGAACCCGTAGAAGGGTCAATCACACCGCTAACTGTGCTGATTGTACCATTTTGGCTGTAAGTAGAACCATCAGAGAGAACCAAACTTACTGCAGGCATCTTCTTGATAGCAGCATTAACGCCACCAGCTTCACGAGTAAGTGCCAAAAGCTGCTTTTCAGTCATTGAGAAGTAAACATACATCTTAGAGATGTTAGACACCGTAGTCAAAGCTTCAGCAGACTGTGCGCTAACCAAGCTACCAACGCGGTAGGGAATAGAACCTACAACACCATCGGCAGGGCTGGTAACCGTACACCAACGCAAGTTGTCTTCAGCGCTCTGTAATTGAGCTTGTGCAGCAGCCAACTGAGCCTCGTACGAAGCCAAGGTGTTTACAGCCATCTGCAAGTCATAGTTCGAGATGATGTTCTGCTTGAAGAGCATGCGCTTGTTTTCAACAGTGAGTTTCTGTGTAGCAATGTTTGCCTTGCAATCACGAATCTGAGCCTGAGCAGCCTTTACAGAAGCACGATATTGCTCAGAATCAATCAAGAACAGGGGTTGACCTTTATGAACGGTAGAACCCTCATCAACAAGCAGCTTAACCAAGTAGCCTGAAACTTTCGGACGGATTTCGATGTCCTGCATACCTTTAATAGTTGCGGGATACGAAGTCTTTAAGTCAGCCGTTGTGGCTTGAACTGTTTCAACTGCGAAGTCATTGCTGGCTTCGCCCATTTGTTTTGATTTGCTGCCGCAACTGGTCAACACCACTGCGGTAAGCACCCATAAAGCGATTTTCTTCATGTGTTGTAAGTTATATAAATTTTTTGTTTCGTTTCTATGTTTATAGGGGTCGTCTTGCCATTAGTGCACACTACACCCTAATATAAACTAGGTGCAAAGTTACGGCAAAAAAACTAAACGAGGTGTGTTAGTTTTCCTTGAAAGTGGTACTATTAGTATTTTTTATAGGTGAGGGAACGTGTAATGAGGTGAATTGTATGTTTTAGTTGGCAATGTTGCTCTGTAGTATTGTTGTTTATAATGGTAAAAAGTGCGTGTTTTACTTTTATTTCTTTGTTTTGTATATTGGAACTCGATTTTTGACTTTTTCAAGTGGACTCATAATTATAAAAAAAAATCCTCACAACATAAACGTATGTTGCGAGGAGTTTGCTTCTTTATATTTAGATGAGCGTGTTGTTTAGTAGGCTAATCTCACATTGTCTACCCAAAGTGTGTTGCCAACTGTACCTACATAGGCACCACCATGACTTGAGTCGAACTGAAGAACGATGTGAGTAGGAGTTTCGTTGGCTGCTGCCCATCCTACTTCTCTAACAGGTACCATGCGACCTTTAGAGTTGCGGGCATATTTAGTAACAGCACCCGAGGTGAGTGCCCATGCAGAGTTGTAGAAACCTTGCTTACGGATGTCACCATAGTGAATAGTAAACGACTGATTGTTTCTCCAATTCGTAGAGCTGCTAAAACGGTGAACCATCGTACCTACGCGCTTTGCATAGATGTTACCTTTGGCATCTTCCCAACGCTTTTGCAAATAAAGGATGCAGTCTGCCATGTCTTGTCCTGCTACGGCAGAACCTTTGGTAATACCATTCTGACGAATGCGGTTGCCTCTTACAATATGTGTTTTATAGTCGAAGACAATAGCTTTCGGACGCTTTCTAAATCTGATACCTGCATTCAACTTAGCCATAGGATTCTTGGTATCGGTAATAGGCTGAATCGTGTTACCCAAGAAAATAGAACCTGCAGCCAATACCTTGATGTTGATGATGCCAAGCACCTTAGCCTCAACAATGTGTGTGTAGAGCTTTGCACAATGACCATGACCAGGGTGATTATCGCGATAAACACTAGTATTAGTCTTGGTTACACCGCTAACCTTAGCCCATACGTTCGATGACCCCCAAGGACCACCAATGTGCATCAATGTAACGGTGTTACCACCGATGATGCCACTTTCCTTAATGGTTTGTGCAGACCACGATTCAAAGTTTCCTCTCGGAATAAATTGCATGCTTCCAGTTTGCTCTTCGGCTTGTTCCACAGCCCAATATTCGGGAGCGTAAGGAAGTGCTTTGCTTGTAGCACTACCAGCAAAAAGTAATAGTGCACTCAATGCGAATGATTTGAAATTCATGATGTATATGAATGTTTATTTAATTTTTTACTTTGAGCGTGTTGAGGCTCTATTTCTATATTGAGAGAAACCTCTGTTTAGAAAGCCTCGTTAATGTTGAAGATAAGCCCTCCGCCATTTCTTGTAAATCCATAGTCAACGCGTATGTTGATGCGTTTCTTGAATTCCCAACGATATCCTACACCTGCATTAGGCAAGGTATATCGCCAAGCAATGTTTTTGAAGTTGGGGAAGGCATTTGCCAATGCTACCCAAGCAACCACACCATTGCGACCTTTGATGTGTTGGCGTAATTCCACTTGTCCTTCAATCACGTTTTTATCGTTATATCGTCCTTCGTAGTAACCACGCATACGATCGTTCGAACCCACAGTGGCAAGTTGCGACCAAGGAATATGTCCATAGTTAAACTGTCCGTGGAGTTCGCCAGCCAAAATAGCCCCTTTCCACAATTTGCCATAAGTAGCAAAGGTAGCTTCGGTAGTTGAGAAGTTATACTTGCCATTGCCAAAGCAGCGTGGCGTGAAAGTTTGGTCAATTTGCACAAACACACCTTTACTTGCATTAAGCATAAAGTCGCGCGAGTCGTAGGTAAACGACAATCCGGCAGTGTAGGTATGTATCGTTTTGTCTTGTCCTTGCCACAAGTATGAAAAATCCTCATTTACATCGCTTGCTTGCGTAACGCGATAATTAACAAACGGACCGATATAAGTGTTGGGAGCTAACTTCACCATAAAGCGTGCCATTGCGTTGATGCGATTGCGTCGATAATCGGTTTCGTTATCATCGTTATCCGCGTTGGCATAACCCATACCCCAATAGCTGGTACTAAAGGTAGAGAGATTTACCTTATAGTCAAGCTGAAAGCTTTCATGCGGAAAGATATGATTACCACGCAATCCAACCACAAAGAAACCTGCCGTAGTCATGTTGCTATATACTGAAGCATTCGAACGGGGTAGAGTAGGGTCGGTGTGGTCGGCAGAGTAAGTAGCAGTGCCAAGCAGTCCGAGTCCTAAACCTGTGGTAGCAGAATAGTTAGGACCAGGAATAAAGCCAAAGTCTATTTTCTTGTTAGGTTTTTGCTTATTTGAATCGCGAAAGTAGTTTACTATTTTCTTAAAGATTCCGTTGTGTGCTTTAGCAGGCACACTGTCGTTAACCCATGCAACTTTTGCAGAGTCAATGTCAGTGGTGTCGGTGCATTCGTGAGTGACATCAGCTTGGGCATACAAACTGAACATGCAACAAGTAGCAATGGTTATCCATCGGCAAGCACCTTTGAATGTATGGTTATGGAGCATTGCAATCTTTTTGTAGAATTTTAAAATCAGAATTTTTAGAACCACTCTCAAGCAATTCGAGCGCAAAATTACATATTTCTTGTGCAAATGGACGGAAAAAGCGGTACAGAATAGGGCAGTACCGAAAAAATATCCAATCTTCAACCCTTATAGACAAGTATTAGTAACTGCATTTAGCAGTTTTGTGTACGTATAATACAAAAGGTGTAGTGTGGGCTAAGGCACAGTTTCCTTTATTCCATTTGCTGTTCCATTTCAATGGCAAAGGTAGTTCCTTGTCCCACCTGACTGTTGAGCACATAGATGTGGGCATGGTGGTATTCCTCCACAATGCGCTTAGCTAACGAAAGTCCCAAGCCCCAACCTCGTTTCTTGGTTGTAAAGCCTGGTTTAAACACCGTTTTAAAATGTTTGTGTGCAATTCCCTTCCCCGTGTCCGTAATTTGAATTTGTAAGCAACTGCGTCCATATCGGGTTGTGGCTTGTGGCAATACAGTAAGTGTTAGAGTCCCAATGCCCTGCATCGCATCAATGGCATTCTTACACAGATTCTCTATCACCCATTCAAAAAGTGGTGCATTGAGTTTCGTTTCAACAGGTTCTTCGGGAAGGTTTACAGTGATGTGAACACGCGATGAAGTGCGACGGTCAAAATATCCTGCCACTTGTGCAATGATGGGGCGCACGTCTTGCAACTTGAGTTCAGGTGCAGAGCCAATTTTAGAAAAACGTTCGGCTATAAGTTGCAAACGTCGTATGTCTTTGTCCATCTCGGGCAATAGCTCATCATCAGGATATGTTTCGTGCAACACTTCGCTCCAAGCCATAAGCGATGAAATCGGTGTACCCAATTGGTGAGCCGTTTCACGTGACAAACCAACCCACACTCGGTTTTGTTCGGCACGCTTCGAAGCCAACAAAGCCATGATAGCTACAATAAAGAATATGGCTACAACGATGAGCTGGATGTACGGATAAATGGTGAGTTGTCGTAATAAAACCGACTCTTCGTAGTATATATATAGGTAGTCGTGTGTTTGTTGGTTCGTTGTTGTCAAATTCATGCGCATCATTTCTCCATTTTTGCGCATGCGTTCAGTAGCTTTTTGTAACTCTTGTAAAGAGTCAATACCGCAGGGTTCGGGCGAAAGGTTACGCTGTGTAAGGATGTTTCCATGCGAGTCGGTTACAACCACAGGTATGGTGTGGTTGCTGTTTATCACCTTTAACACAAGGTTTAGGTCAGTAGTTTCGTTTGCTGTTGTTAGCGATCGCATGGCTTCAGACCACACATCCATCTTAGCCACCTCTTCTGCATACAACGCACGTGTTAAACTATGCGAGTATATGAGTGAGGCAGCCGACAGTATGAGTGCTGATGTGATGAGAAGAGACCTAAACACAAGAAAGAATTTAAGTATTAAGTATTAAGTATTACAAACTAAGTGGAAACAAGTAATAGGTAATAAGTAATACAAACTATAATGCGCCCTGAAAGGGCAACAGCGCATAGCCCATGGCAACGCCCTGGGCGAAGCGCAAATAAAATAAATATTGTTTTACTGAACTTTTAGACTTTACAGACTACCCATGGCAACAGCCTGGGTAGTCTTCCTTATTTAAAGCTTGAATTTATTTCTTCTATGTAGTTAAGGAATGTGTCGCGTCCTAAACCAGAGTCGCTACTGGTTATAAAGTGGGGCGGAAGTTCTTCCCATTCCTCGGCAAGCGTGTTCATAAAGGTATCGACATTCTTTTTCAATTCACCGCGTTTTGATTTGTCGGCTTTGGTAAAGATAATGCCAAAAGGAACACCATTCTCACCTAAGAAACGAATAAAGTCAAGATCTATTTTTTGGGGTTTAAGACGAGAGTCAATAAGCACGAACAAACAAGTGAGCTGTTCGCGATTAAGCACATAGTAGCTAATCAACTTTTGTAAGGCCTCAACCTCGCGCTTACCACGCTTGGCATAACCATAACCAGGAAGGTCAACAAGATACCATTCGTCGTTGATAACAAAGTGGTTAATAAGCATTGTCTTACCTGGCGTAGACGAGGTCATAGCCAAAGCCTTACGTCCCGTAAGCATATTGATAAGACTACTTTTGCCCACATTACTTCTGCCAATAAAGGCGTATTCGGGCTTATCGGTTTGTGGGCATTGGTCAGCACGACTATTGCTCACAACAAATTCGGCTTTTTGGATTTGCATGCTTTCTATATAAGGGGCTAATAGGTTATAAGGTGGGGTATAAATCGGTTTTGGAGTTCTTAGGTTTATGAGATTATAAAGTTTATGCATTGTGCGAATGTATAAATGTAGCTTTATAACCTTAAATCTAAAAACTCCAAACCAAATTAAAGTTATTGATCTTCGTTCTTTACATATCCTTGATACTTTTCGGGCAGAGCCGACATAATTACTCGATACGACTCCTCCATCGTCTGTTTAATATCTTCAGGACTATGCGAAGTGGGGTAGATGGGCTTGTGAATAATCAAACGCATCGGATGGCGGTTCACAAAGTTAAGTCCAGCCATGCGCGTGAGCACATCAAACGAACCATCAATGGTTACAGGCACAACAGGCAACTGCAAGTCATCTGCCAACTGGAAAGCACCTTTGCGGAACAATCCCATGTGTCCTGTAAAAGTACGTGAACCCTCAGGAAAAACCACTAACGAAGTACCACCTTGAAGCGTAGCACGCGCCTTTTCAATAGTCTCCTTAATAGCCTTAGGTCCCGACTTATCTACAAAAATATGGCGAGCCTTTTCGCAAGCATAACCCACCAAAGGCATCTTACGCAGCGCCTTCTTCATCATCCACTTAAAGTTGCGGTTCAAATAACCATAAATCAAGAAGATGTCCATCGGACCTTGATGGTTTGCCACAAATACATAACTTTGGTGCTTGTCGATATTTTCGCGACCTTCCACCTTAATAGGGAGCAGCAAAACACGGCACACAATGCGCGACCATATTTTGCCAGGATAGTAGCCAAATATGTGCGCGTTAAAGAGACCACCAATGCTGGTAATCAAAGCCGTGAGAATGGTAGATACCAAAACAATGGGCAAGGCTATGAATAGCTGATAGATTTTGTAAATCATGCGAAATGTCTTTTTAGCGGTTATAGCAAACGGCCTGTCCACGGAACTTCTCGTCGGTAACGTGCCCACGGTTAAATATGGGGAAACCATTGCAGAAAGTACGTTCAACACGCCAATGGAACACATGTCCCTCAAGCGGACTCCAATTACATTTGCTTTGAATGCGATTGGGAGTAAGCGTCCAAGGCACATGCGGACGCACCATCACAATGTCTGCCTTATAACCCTCGCGCAAGTAACCACGATTTTCAATTTGCAAGAGTTCGGCAGGATTATGACACATCAGTTGCACCATGCGTTCGAGCGACAACACACCTTTGTCAACCAGTTCGAGCATTGAAATCAGCGAGAACTGAATAATAGGCATGCCCGATGCAGCTTTAGCACATCCACCCATCTTTTCGCTCAATTTGTGTGGAGCATGGTCAGTACCAATGGTATATATTTTGTCATTATTCAAAGCCTCGCGCAGTGCATGGCAGTCAGCTTCAGTCTTGATAGCCGGGTTAACCTTAATGCGTGTACCCAATTTAGCATAGTCCTTATCGCAGAACACAAGGTGCCCCACACAAGCTTCAGCCGTGATGCGCGGATTGTTAGCATCAATCAACTCAAGTTCGCGTGCCGTAGAGATGTGTGCCACGTGTAAGCGTGCTCCAGTCTCCTGCGCCAACTTAACAGCCAAAGCCGTTGATTGGTAACAAGCCTCTTCGCTACGAATTTCAGGATGGTGTTCCACAGCGGGGTCATTCCCATAGGCAGCTTGTGCCTTAGCCATGTTCTCGTTAATGAGTTGCGTATTTTCGCAATGCGTCATAATGGGCAACTTGGCACTTTCAAAAATGGCACGCAATGCCACCTCATTGTCAACCAACATGTTGCCTGTCGACGAACCCATAAATAGCTTAATGCCAGCCACCTTGCGCGAGTCAAGTTTGCCCAACTCATAAGCATTGCCCGCTGTAGCCCCAAAGAATAAGCCATAGTTCACCACGCTTTTCGATGCGGCAATCATCCATTTCTCCTTAAAAGCCTCCATCGTGGTGGTTTGTGGGTTACAATTAGGCATGTCGAACACGGTGGTCACACCGCCAGCAGCAGCTGCACGGCTTTCAGTGTTAAAGTCACCTTTTTGCGTAAGCCCAGGATCGCGAAAGTGAACGTGGTCATCAATAACACCTGGAAAAAGGTAGCAACCCGTTCCGTCAATCGTCTCATCAACTGGGATAACAGGTTCGCTATCAGCTCCTTCAATTATTTCATCAATGCGATCATCGTCAATAACAAGAGTACCAATAAAACGGCGTCCCTCGTTAACAATAGTAGCGTTTTTTATTTGTGTACGAAAGTGCATGTCGAGTTCTTATGTGTATGCTGTGTTTTTGGGGGTGGAGTGTTTTATAGCATCTGCTTATTTGCGAGGTTTAATGCCACCAGTCATAGCAGCCCAACGCAAACGCATAACGCCAAAGAGTGCTTCGCTGAAAATGCCACCACTCATCTTGCTCGTGCCCAATTCGCGGTTAACAAACACAACGGGTACCTCCTTAATCTTAAAACCAAGTTTATACGAGGTAAACTTCATTTCAATTTGGAAGGCGTAACCCTTAAAGCGGATGGCATCGAGGTTAATTGTTTCGAGCACCTTACGACGGTAGCAAACAAACCCAGCAGTAGTGTCGTGAAGAGGCACACCCGTAACCATACGCACATATTTCGAGGCATAGTAGCTCATCAACACACGTCCCATGGGCCAGTTCACAACATTCACACCGCTCACATAGCGCGAGCCTACCGAAACATCGTAACCCTCTTTAGCACAAGCGTTGTAAAGGCGTGGCAAATCTTTAGGAGCATGACTAAAGTCAGCGTCCATCTCAAAGACATATTCGTAACCATGTTCCAAAGCCCACTTAAAACCTGCAATATAGGCAGTGCCAAGACCCAACTTACCAGTGCGCTGCACAAGGTGAAGTTCGTTCTTAAATTCGTTAGCAATCAAGCCCTTCACAATGTCAGCAGTGCCGTCGGGCGACCCATCGTCAATTACCAAAATGTGAAAAGCATGCTCTTCCAAACCGAGTACGGCACGGATAATATTTTCTATGTTTTCTTTTTCGTTGTAGGTTGGAATAATTACAACGCTGTCACTTTTTTCCATTCTTAGTGAGTTTAAATATTTATTTTATGGTGCAAAAGTAAGCATTTTGCTCGACATTGATTAACTTTGTGCGCTGAAAAGAAGAATTTAACTCATAAAAACTCCTATGAAAAAGTTGACTTTGGCACTTTGTGCCTTAATGGCCATGCCCGCAATGGCGCAAAAGTATACAGTTAGCGGAGCAGTTCCTACGGGAACAAAAAAGGTGTATTTGCAGCATCTTGGCACCCGCACAGCTCCCGACAGCGTGGTTGTAGCAAACGGAAAGTTCAGTTTTAGTGGCGATGCAAAGGGAGCACCATTTGCCTATGCCATCACCGACGCCCAAAAAGCCGTAGTCGTGTTTCTTGAAGGAAACGTAACAGTCGATTTCGACAAAGAAACATCTACAGGTTCGGCAGAAACCGAAGGCTTGAGCAAATGGGAAGCACTCTTCTCAAAAGAGCAAGACAAATTGCGTGCAGCAGCTGACGAATACTATGCTTACAAAAACAAGAACCTTGAAGTGCCCGATAGCGTAAAGCAGCATGTGGGCGATGTGCAACAAGCATGTTACGATCGAATGGTAGAACTCACCCGTCAGTGCTGCAAAGAGAACAAAAACATGAAGTTCCCAGGCTATTACTTTGCACAGTTAGCATCGAGCATGCAACGCAAAGAAGTGATAGCATTGGCAGAAGAGGGCAACCCCGCTTACATGAACACCAACATTACAGAGCGCATCAAGAGCAGTTTAGCTGGTTGGAAGCGTCAGCTGCCCGGCACAAAGTTCACCGACCTTGAAATGTTCGACATGAATGGCAAGGCAAGCAAACTCTCCGACTACGTAGGTAAGGGCAAATACATTCTTGTAGACTTTTGGGCTTCATGGTGTGGTCCTTGTCGTGCATCCATGCCAGCACTCAAGAAAGTTTACGACCAATATAAGGACAAAGGCTTTGACATTGTAGGCGTATCGTTCGACAGTGACAAGGCAGCTTGGACAGGTGCAGTTAAGAAGCTCGATTTGCCTTGGCATCACATCTCCGACCTTAAGGGTTGGGAGTGTGCAGCAGGTAGCATTTATGGCATCAATGCCATCCCTGCCACCTTGCTCATTGGTCCTGATGGCACAATCGTAGCAAGTGGTCTGCACGCAGATGACTTGGCTAATAAATTGGCTGAGGTTATCAAATAAGCTAAGGCGTTCAAAAATCAGCAAAATAATTCAGCATAGTTTTATGTTGAAGAAACGCCAAATCTTGTGCGGTTGAATCATCATCTATATTTCACGCGCCAGTCTCACCCTTAATGGGTAAGGCTGGCGCGTGATTTTTTTTTTGATAAATCTATTACATGTCGTGCAGAAAAATATAAATTTAGAACCCGTATTCCGCCCCCCCCCCAAAAAAAAAAAGGCAAGAATACAAAATTCTCCAAAGTGCAATTTTTGCACTTTGAAAGTAGAATATCTTTTGTTTTTTGCACTTTGAACGGTATTATTTGCACAAATGTGAGGTTTGGATGACAAAATGATGGAAGAGACGAGAAATAAGTGGACGCTGTCAAAATATAAAATAGAATGGGATGCAGTTGAAACTATACCCATTCTCTTATATACAGATAACT
>OBIB01000074.1_pt1 | contig 35513 bp, 32 predicted proteins | sample 1496261 | NCBI WGS metagenome assembly OBIB01 (sample SAMN05065771, study PRJEB22554) | human gut metagenome | biome: ENVO:2100002; feature: ENVO:00000062; material: ENVO:00002003 | host: Homo sapiens | place: USA
TGATGGGCTTCCTCGGTATGGGTAACAACCCTATGGTAGGTGCTACTGTTGCTATTGCCGTAGCTATCGACCTCGCTATCAACAAGAAGTAATTTCTTAGAAATTTCTAAGCAATTTTCTTAGAGATACAAACATAAAAATCCCTGCAACATGAGTTTTCGTGTTGCAGGGATTATTTTTATTCATACACTTTTTATCGAAAATCATTTATTACTTATTTACTCTTCACCGACCGGGTAATCTTGAAAAGACTGTAAGCCAGGGAACAAAGCCCCAGGAAAAGCCCCAGCAGCCAATAGCCCCATGAATCAGTTTTCCATATACAGACAACCCCAGCTACCAAAATCAGATTCAGAAGATGAATAACCAGATGCTTCATAGCCTGGAAACTGATACGAAAGGCATAATAGATGTTGCTGAATATAAATACTCCTAACGACTCCAGTATGTACGCAGCCACAATGCCGGCACCCAATCCGGTTAACCCAAATAACAAATAACCCGATATTTCACAGATGATAAGCAGAAGAACACAGCTGGATTCCTGAATAAGAAATACTTTTGCTTCACCCCTGGAAAGAGGAAGATATTCGATAGGCATATAGAAAGCCTTGAACAGAAGCCCCGCTGCTGCAATTTGAGTCATTGCCAACATGCCCATAAACTGATGGGCGTACAGGATAGGGATGATGAATGGCAAAAGCAGAATCAGCCCGATGATGATTGGTCCCATCATCAGAATGTTCATCTCAAGTTGCCTGTTGATAATCAGGTTGCGCTCCGCTACTCCATTTTCAGAAAGTCTTCCAGCCTTCACGGCAGAAAGGCGAGGATAGTAATCTGATTCCATCACCGAGAAAATCATTCCGCCATAAACCAGGACGATGGTTACGCCTGCATTGAAAAGACCTACTATCTCCAGGTCACCCTGAACATTCAGAAAAGCACGGACCAGAAATTCAGCACCGCTGTTCATCAGTCCTGCCAAAACAAAGGAAATACCCAGCCGGATCATCGGCATTCCCTGAAGCAGCTCCATTTTTGAGAAATTCAGACGGAAGGGCGAGACCTGACGCGAAAACGCAAAATTCAGCACCCATTGCGAAAAGGCTATCAGGAAAAGAACACCCAGGATTCCACTCTCGCCAAAGAAATAATAGACGGGTACTGCATAGAACAGCGACAGGAGGGTGAGCAGGGAAGCCTGTTTAGCCAATGCTTTCAGTCGCCCCATTCCCTTGAGTATCGCCATCTCGCCACCAGCCAGAATAGTAAAGAAGATGGTAGGTGCTAAAAAAATGAAATGCCTGGTATGATTACCCCAGGTAAAGGTGGAGAGATTAAGTATGGGTCCCAAAACGGCACAGATCAAGGCACCCAAAAAAGCAGATAACAGACTGTAGGTTCTGATCAGCGCCACTGACTTGTCAATTCTTGCTTTCTGTTCCTTGGCATCAGCTACAATCTTCACGCCGCTGGTGGGAATACCCAGATTGGTGGCATTGGAAAGCAGACTTGCCGTAGAGTTGAAAAGCGACAATAGTCCCATACCGGATGGACCGAGGAAGAGAGCCGTAAATTTATTGCGTACTATTCCAACAAGAATATTCAATCCTTGCACCCCGCCTAACAGTCCCGTATATTTAAGAATGTGAGAATAGCTATTCTCCCTACTCTTTTCATTTTTCAATTTCTTATTCGTATCTATAGTCTTCTCCATAATATAAAAACGGCTAAGAAGATAAATTATTGCATACAAGAAAAGTGAGAATTTCTTATATGAAAAAAGGCCGGATTTCCTATTTGGAAAATCCGACCTTTATACCTTAAAATCTCCGAAGAAGATTTCTGTAGAAGATTATGCCTCAGCTGGAGCCTCCTCTGTAGCCTCTGTCTCAGCAGCAGCCTCTGCAGCAGCAGCGGCAGCAGCAGCCTTCTTCTCAGCTACCTTCTTAGCGATTGCCTCGTTCATCTTCTTCTCAGCCTCGAGCTCCTTAGCAGCAGCTTCCTTCTTAGCCTTAGCGTCGCCCTCGCGAACAGCAGAAGCCTTAGCGTCCTTGCCATTCTTCCAAGCGTCGAAACGCTTCTGAGCCTCAGCATCGTCGAATGCGCCCTTCTTAACGCCACCCTTGAGGTGCTTCATCAAGTAAACGCCCTCGCCCTTGAGGATGTTGCGAACTGTGTCTGTTGGCTGTGCACCTGTCTCTACCCAGTAGAGTGCGCGCTCGAAATTCAAATCTACAGTAGCAGGATTGGTGTTAGGGTTGAAAGTACCAATCTTCTCAGTAAATTTACCATCACGTGGTGCTCTAACGTCAGCGATTACGATGCTATAGAAAGCATAGTTCTTACGACCGCCGCGCTGCAATCTGATTTTTGTTGCCATTTTTTAAATCTAATTTTAATTTAATTATTAATGAGGTTTGAATTTTATGCTGTCATCTCGTGACAGCGGGTGCAAAGGTACTACTTTTATTTGGTACCCACAAATTTTTCTCCTATTTTATAGGCTTTTTTAGCATTTCTTTTAAGAATCAGGGCTTTATCGGATGCGATCAGCGGCTTTTACCAGCTTTTCGTCATCATTTACGCCCTTATATGCCATAGCGACAAGTATCAGGCTGACAATTGGCAGACAGGCAGCAAACTCGACGCCCATCTTGCCCTGAACCTCCGGAATAGGAATGATACCCAGGAGAATCAAGACATAATCTATCACCCACAATACCTGAAGCAGCATGGTACATTTGCAGATACTCATCTGTACCTTGCGATTCTTATAAAGGAATATCGTTACCAACGATAAGATTGCTGTTACGCTGAGCAGGACAAACAGAGGGATGCAGGTGGCAGAGACTGCAAGACCGCCCTCGCCTGTCACCACACCCAGATTGTAAACCATACTGTCTGTTCCCATTCCCTCTGGCGCTATACTGCCAATAGGAAAGAACAGACCCAGCGCACATACAATAACAGCTAAAAGCAAAAACAGGGTTTGTTTACGCTGTATCATAACTCTACCTGTCTTGTTTAGAGTTCATCCTCATCAGAAGAGTGAGCTGGCACACTTGGATCACGCCAATAAATGCTCTTCTCTACAAACTCCTCTGTAGCAATCAAAGTTGGCTTTGGCAACTTCTCATAGAAACGAGAGATTTCAATCTGCTCACGGTTCTCGAATACCTCCTCCAATGAGTCGTTGTAAGAAGCGAACTCAGCGAGTTTCTTGCTCAAGTCCTGCTTAATCTCCAGCGAAATCTGGTTAGCTCGCTTGGCGATGATGGCAACACTCTTGTAAATGTTATGCGTATCATCACAGAGGTCCATGATGTTACGGGTAACTGTGTTAACTGGTGCTTTTGATTTCTTGTAATCCATAATTTATAGTACTATATATTTTTTAACCTTGTTTCCCACCTTATTATATATAAGTGGTATTTACCTTCATTAATTCTGTCCTGCCAGTTTTTCGAGGGTATCTTCCGGATGAGCCTTCTCGAATTCCTTGCATTTCTCGATGTATTTCTCTGCGGTGGCACGCTCCTTTGAATCCGGATACTCGTTGATGAAGCCGTAGCACTCATCCTCTGCATCCTGGTAACGCTCCAACTGCTTGCTCTCTACACTCATCTTGGCAAGCTCGTACTTGCTCTTCATGATGAGGGTAGCAAACTCCTCGCGCTTGTTGCTGTAAGGATAATCCTTCAGGGCGTTCTGCGCCGTAACGATGCACGCCTCGTAGTTGTTGCCACCCTCGGTGCAGTTGCCGAAGTAGGTTCCCATACCGAAGTAGAGGCTGGCACTCTTGTACTCCTTCTCTACCAGCAAATCCTGCAAGGCGTAGAGACGCTCGGTAGCCTGAGCCTTGAAACGGGCATCAGGGAAGAGGTCGAGATACTCCTGGAACGCAGAGATTGCAGTATAGGTGGTACTCTGGTCGAGACGTGGCTCCGGAGCATTCTGATAGAGGCTCTCGCCCACGAAGTACTTCGCATTCTCAGCATACAGTCCCTTAGGATAAGAAGAATAATACTTCTTGAAATACTCAGATGCTGTTTCGTAGTCCTTCAAGCCATACTCAGCCATCGCCAGCATATAGAGACACTCCTCGCCCTCGGTAGAACCCTTCTTCATGGTCACTACATCCTGAAGGAGAGGAATAGCACGAGAGTACTTGCCCTGAGCAAAACATTGCTTGGCATACTCGTACTTATACGATGGTGTTGCTGCCTTGTACACCTGGTTATATTCGTTCGCGCAACCCGTCATGAGCAGTGCTGCGCAAGCTGCAATTATTACTGATTTCTTCATATTTTTCTAATTGTGCATGCAAAGTTACGGATAATTAGCTAATTATCAAAAGAAAAAATACATTTTTTCGCAAATAATTAATCTTTATAACGATTAATGCCGTTTTTTTTGTATTTTTGCACCTTGAAACAGAACTTTTCTGCAGAAAAAGCTCTGTTTTCGATGTGAAACGTTTAAGTTCAAGATAAATTATGGATTTCAAGATTACTTCGCAATATAAGCCTACGGGCGATCAGCCGCAGGCCATCAGACAGCTCACCGAAGGCATCCAGCAAGGGGAACCGGCACAGGTGCTCCTAGGCGTTACCGGTTCGGGTAAAACCTTCACCGTTGCCAACGTCATCGCCAACGTGGGAAAGCCTACGCTGATATTGAGTCACAACAAGACGCTCGCCGCACAGCTCTATCAGGAGATGAAGGGATTCTTCCCCGAGAATGCCGTGGAATATTACGTCTCCTATTACGACTACTATCAGCCGGAGGCCTATCTGCCTACCACCGACACCTACATTGAGAAAGACCTCGCCATCAACGACGAAATCGATAAGCTGCGTCTCGGTGCCGTCTCGGCTCTGCTCTCGGGCAGAAAGGATGTCATCGTGGTTTCTTCCGTTTCGTGCATCTACGGTATGGGCGGACCGGTGGCGATGCAGGAGAACATCATCAAGATTCAGAAGGGGCAGCGGATTGACAGAAACGAGTTCCTCAGAAAACTGGTGGATGCACTCTACGTGAGAAACGACATCGACCTGCAGCGTGGCAACTTCCGAGTGAAGGGCGAAACCGTAGACATCTACATGGCTTACAGCGATAATGTGCTGCGCGTAACCTGGTGGGATGATGAGATTGACGGCATAGAAGAGGTGGATTCCCTCACCTACCACCGACTCGCCTCGTTCGATATCTACGAGATTTATCCTGCCAACCTCTTCGTCACTACGAAGGAGCAGCAGGAAAGTGCCATCCGAATGATTCAGGACGACCTGTTGAAACAGGAGGATTATTTCAAGAGCATAGGCGATGGAATCAAGGCACAGCGCATCAAGGAGCGTGTGGAATACGATATGGAGATGATCAAGGAACTGGGCCACTGCTCAGGCATTGAGAACTATTCCCGATATTTCGACGGCAGACATCCAGGAGAACGCCCTTACTGTCTGCTCGACTTCTTCCCGAAGGATTTCCTCTTGGTGGTAGATGAGAGCCACGTGAGCATTCCGCAAATTGGAGCGATGTATGGCGGCGACAGGGCGCGAAAGCAGAACCTGGTGGAATATGGTTTCCGATTGCCAGCCGCCTTCGACAACCGTCCGCTGAAGTTCGAGGAATTCCACAGTCTGATTCACCAGGCCATCTACGTAAGTGCTACCCCAGCCGATTACGAGCTGAGAGAAGCGGAGGGCGTAGTGGTAGAACAGCTCATCCGTCCTACGGGATTGCTGGACCCTGAGATTGAAGTGCGTCCGAGCGAGAACCAGATTGATGATTTGCTCGATGAGATTCTGACCAGAACCCATAGAAACGAGCGTGTGCTCATCACCACCCTGACCAAGCGAATGGCGGAGGAGCTGACCGAGTTCCTGCTGAACCATAACGTGAAGGCTGCGTATATTCACAGCGATGTGGCTACGCTCGACCGAGTGAAGATTATGAACGATTTGCGAGCTGGCGTATATGATGTGCTGGTGGGAGTCAACCTGCTTCGTGAGGGTCTTGACCTGCCTGAGGTTTCGCTGGTAGCCATTCTTGATGCTGACAAGGAAGGATTCCTGCGCAGTCACCGTTCGTTGACCCAGACAGCCGGCCGTGCTGCCCGAAACGTGAACGGAAAGGTGATTATGTATGCGGATAAGATTACTGACAGCATGCAGAAGACCATCGACGAGACGGCTCGCCGAAGAACCATCCAGTTGCAATACAATGCCGATCATGGAATTACGCCAAAGCAGATTCAGAAGGCCATCACCTCTGCCCTGCCTATGGGTAAGGAGGAGGAAGCTGCTTCCGGAGCAGCTGCAATCAAGAGCTTCAGGGGTGCTCAAGGAGCCAAGGGAGTTCAGGGCTTTCAGAATGTTCAGGGAGCCGAAGGTTCTAAGCAGCGCGTCTACATCGAGCCGGATAGTGCCACGATGGTTGCCGACCCTATCGTCCGCAGCATGAGCAGGGGGGAATTGGAGAAGAGCATCGCCAACACCACCGCCCTGATGAAGCAAGCTGCCAAGGACCTCGATTTCATGCAGGCTGCACAGTATCGTGATGAAATCATCCGATTGCAGAAGGAACTGGATGAAAAAGTGTAATAATAACTTTGTTTTCTGCCAAATCGCAGGAATCAGGATTAAGAACTCCTGTTAATCATAGCCTTAAGGATAAATATATTTAGCCTTAAGGCAAAAAATAAATACCCTTAAGGCTTAAATTTATTTTGCCTTAAGGGTATCTTTTTATCCATTTGCTCCATTCTTTATGATTGTAAAGATAGCATCATAAAAAACGGGGTGTCATTATTCATCGGATTACGCAGAATAAACGGAACCTTAACCGCCTTTCTCGGATTACGCACGGATTTTAAACGGAAACTCGACCTGACGGTCGTGGCGATACCCCCTAAAGCTGGAAAAAAAACAGCCATAACTGGGCAATCGCAAGCCAGCCTATACGGCGCTAGCTCAATGGCCGCAAGGCCAAATCCGTTTAAATTCCGTGCGTAATCCGTGGAGCAAGAATGTTCCGTTAACTCAGCGCATTCCGATGAAAAAAATCGATGAGAATCGAAAGAGAGAGCGTGTCTAGGACTTATGTCCCACTCTTCCTTATTCAAAGGAAAGTTTTTTCAGACGAGTGCGCAATTGCTCCGCCTCGCTCTTCCTTATCGAAAGCTTGATGGTGCACGTATTATCAAACGTCTGATCCACGATGCGGGGATTCATCTCCTTCACTATCCTCATCACATCATTCATCATCGGATAGGTGAAATCGTAGGTAACGATTTCCTCCACCTGCTGTGTCACCTCCTCGCAATGCGCCAGAGCGTCTATCGCAGCTTCACGATAAGCTACAATCAAACCGCTGGTACCCAGTTTCACTCCGCCGAAATAACGGATTACCACGATGAGAATATCCGTCAATTCGGCTTTCGTAATCTGCCCCAGGATAGGCTTGCCCGCCGTAGACGAAGGCTCGCCGTCATCGTTGGCACGGAATTCGGTGCGCTCGGGTCCCAGCATATAAGCAAAACAACAATGTCGGGCATCGTAATATTTCTTATGGTACCCGGCAACAATCTCCTTCACCTCGTCAACAGTCGTAACGTGGTGAGCAAAGGCGAGAAACTTACTCCTCTTCTCGGTATAATATCCCTCGCCCACTGTATCTGATATGGTCTTGAATTCGTCAATCATTAATCCAACTTGTGAATAATCAATCCGCTACGCAATTTAGGCTCAAACCAGGTTGCCTTTGGCGGCATAATCTTGCCACTGTCTGCAATGTCCATAATCTGCTGCATGGTGACTGGATGCAAGGCCAACGCCATCTTCATCTCACCACTATCCACACGGTGCTTCAACTCGCCGAGACCACGAAGACCGCCCACGAAGTCAATGCGCTTGTCAGAACGCAAGTCCTTGATGCCCAGAATATCGTCGAGAATCAGACGGGAAGAAATATCTACATCTAGCACACCTATTGGGTCCTCATCATCATAGGTTCCAGGCTTAGCAAACAAGCCGTACCACTTGCCGTCCAGATAAACGAGGAATGAATGCAGCGCGGCTGGCTTCAGGATATCCAAGCCAAACTGCTCTATAGCTGCCTCAATGTCAAACTTCTCGTAGCAAGGGATTCCCTCCTCATCGCCAGATACGTTTACATTAATCGCATCAATCTCGATTACCTCGAAGTTCTTGGTCAATGCATCGAGGAACTGTTCTGAAGTCAAGCCATTCAAATCCTTCACCACGCGGTTGTAATCGAGGATGGTCAACTGGCTTGCCTGGAAGCAGACAGCCATGAAATAATTGTACTCCTCCTTGCCGGTATGGTTAGGATTCTGCTTCGCCTTCTCAGCGCCCACCAAGGCAGCAGCAGCCGATCGGTGATGGCCGTCGGCGATGTAGAGGCTAGGCATCTTGGCAAATTCAGCCGTGATGGTAGCGATGTCCTTATCGTCGCTGACAATCCAGAACTGGTGGCGGAAGCCATCGATTGGGGCGATGAAATCATACTCAGGTTCTGTAGCCGCATAGCGCATCAGAATTTCATTGAGCACGGCGTTATCAGGATAAGCGAAGAAGACTGGTTCGATGTTGGCATTGCAGACACGAACGTGCTTCATGCGGTCCTCTTCCTTGTCACGGCGGGTGAGCTCATGTTTCTTGATGACGCCCGTCATATAATCATTCACGTAGGCACCTACCACCAAACCATATTGGGTCTTGCCGTTCATGGTCTGTGCATAGATGTAATACTGTTCCTTATCATCCTGCTTCAACCAGCCGTTTTCCTGGAACTTCTTGAAGTTCTCTGCTGCGCTTTCGTAAACGCGAGGATCATACTCAGAAGTACCTGGCTCGAAGTTGATTTCAGGTTTAATAATATGATAAAGGCTTTTCTCGTTGTCGCCAGCCTCAGCGCGTGCCTCCTCAGAATTGAGGACATCGTATGGACGAGACTCAACTTGCTCTACTAAATCTTTTGGGGGACGAATGCCCTTAAATGGTTTAACTATAGCCATAATGTTTTATTGATTTTAATGAATAAAAGCCCATAAAGAGTACTTATATAAAGCACCCTCTATGAGCTCTCTTATATCCTAAATTTTATTTGTTTACTTGATATTTTGTGCAGCCATCAGCAAAGAACGCATTGATCTGCTTAGCTGCGGCAATACCGGCATTGATGTTAGCCTCTGCTGTCTGCGCACCCATCTTCTTTGGGGTTGAGAAGTAGCGGCCCTCGAACTTGGCGAAGTCGGCATCAGCATCTGGCTTGATGTCGGTGATGAACTTCAAGTCCTCACGCTCAGCAAGAAGCTTCAGGAGCTCAGGCTCATTGATGACCTCCTTACGGGCTGTATTGATAAGAATACCACCCTTTGGCAACTGGTTCACGGTCTTGTAATCGATGCTCTTGATAGTCTCTGGAGTAGCAGGGATATGAAGAGAAACGATATCGCAAGTCTGGAACAACTCATCCTGAGACTTCACGGCATGAACACCTGCAGCCTCGATGACATCTGCAGGGCAGAAGGCATCATAAGCAGACACTTCCATACCGAAGCCCTTGGCGATGCGAGCTACATTGCGACCCACGTTACCAAATGCCAGGATACCCAACTTCTTGCCCTTCAACTCACAGCCAGCCTTGCCGTTGTAGAAATTACGAACGGTGAAAACCAGCAGACCGAATACCAACTCGGCAACGGCGTTGGAGTTCTGACCAGGAGTATTCTCGGCCACAACGTTGTGAGCAGTAGCAGCAGCCAGGTCGATATTATCATAACCAGCACCGGCGCGAACGATAATCTTGAGGTTCTTGGCAGCGTCGAGCACCTCGGCATCAGCCTTGTCAGAACGGATAATCATCGCGTCCACATCCTTCACTGCATCGAGAAGCTGAGCCTTCTCTGTATATTTTTCGAGCAGCACCAATTCGTTGCCTGCTCCCTCTATTTCTTTCTTAATGCCTTCCACAGCAGCCGCTGCGAATGGCTTTTCTGTTGCAACTAATACTTTCATATTACGATTTTACTTGGAACTTTGAGCTTTGAACTTTGAACTTTATGATTTGCTTTTTCAATATTTCCAGATTATACATAGATATATAATCTTTGGAGTAATCATAAAGTTCAAAGTTCCAAATTCAAAGTTCAATGTTAATACTTAGCTTCAAAATCCTGCATTGCCTTGACGAGCGCCTGAACACCCTCCATGGTCTGTGCATTGTAGCAGCTGGCACGGAAACCACCCACTGAGCGGTGTCCCTTGACACCTACCATGCCACGCTCTGTAGCGAAGTCGAGGAATGGCTTTTCCAACTCCTTGTACTCGTCGTTCATCACGAAGCAGATGTTCATCAATGAGCGTGAAGCCTCTTCCACTGTACCCTTGAAGAGCTTGTTGCGGTCAATCTCAGCATAGAGCACCTCAGCACGCTCGTGTGCACGCTTGTCAGCAGCTTCCACACCACCGTTGGCCTTCAACCAGCGCAGGTTCTCCATCAGGGTGTAGATAGGAACCACAGGAGGCGTATTGAACATACTGCCCTTCTCTACGTGGGTGCGATAGTCGAGCATGGTAGGAATCTCACGAGGAGCCTTGCCCAGCATCTCATCCTTCACGATGATGACGGTAACACCAGCCATAGAGAGGTTCTTCTGAGCACCTGCATAGATAGCGGTGTACTTGGAAACATCTACAGGACGGCTCATGATGTCTGAAGACATATCAGAAATCAAAGGCACGTTCACGTCTGGATCTACACGAAGCTCAGTACCATAAATTGTATTGTTGCTAGTAAGATGCAAGTAATCACAATCAGCTGGCACATTGTTAGGCACCTGTGGGTAGAAAGTGTAGTTGGCGTCCGACGATGATGCGATCTCCACGACCTCACCAAAATGCTTCGCCTCTTTCATTGCCTTCTTGGCCCAAGTACCAGAATTAATGTAGGCAGCCTTCTTGATGAGGAAGTTGGCAGGAATCTGCATAAACTGCAACGACGCACCACCACCAAGGAAGATTACGGAGTAACCCTCAGGAATGTCAAGAAGCTCCTTGAAAAGGGAGACAGCCTCATCAACAACTGGCTGGAAATCCTTAGCACGGTGGCTGATTTCCATCAATGAAAGACCTGAACCATTAAAATCCAAAATCTGCTTTGCTGTGTTCTCAATCACTTCGCGTGGAAGCATTGATGGACCTGCGTTAAAATTGTACTTCTTCATCTTTTTATGTTTTTATTTAAGTGATTTACGTATACGATTCCTGCTAGCAGGAAACTTACTTGCACAATCCACCCATAAAGGATATTGAGTAATCCTCAAAGATGGATTTACGACTGCGAAATTACACATTTTATTTGAAACTACCAAATTTTCGTGCACATTTTTAGCGTTTTGCGCAAATTTCTTTCTTTTTGTTAGAGGTTTTAACATATTTCCCGTATATTTATGCAGGAAATTACGATTTATAACCAAAAAAGCCTCATCCGGAAACAGATTCCAAGATGAGGCTATTATTATTTGAAAAACTATCTTCTTTCTTCGAAAAATGTCTTTTTCTCCTGAAGAAGAACTATCTCACTTCTTCCACAATGGTCTTCACACCCTTGATTTTTTCGCCCTTCACCTGGTTCAGCACGCTGCGCAGCTTGGTGCGGGCGATGGCTGCATAGGCGTAGCGGTCGTTCACATCTATCTTTCCAATCTCTGAAGAGTTCAAGCCGCCCTTCTTGCAGAGGAAGCCGAGGATGTCGCCCTTGCTGATCTTGTCCTTCTTGCCCTTACCTATATATAAGGTAGCCATCTTTGGCTTGGCTGGCTGCGGCAGCTCGTCGGCGGCAGGAACTTCATAGTCCTCCACCTCTGAATCCACGTACTCCGGAATGTGCTCCTCAGGACCCAACAGGAAGAAGGCTCTTCCGTGCGCTTCCCAGCGGGCTGTTCTACCCACACGGTGGATGTAGCCATCCTCGCTCTCAGGAATGTGATAGTGGATGATGTTGTCGATGTCCGGGATGTCGAGACCGCGGGAAGCCAGGTCAGTGCTCACCAGGATATTGGCGCTGCCGTTGCTGAATCGGTAGAGTGATGCTTCGCGCTCCTTCTGCTCCAGTCCACCATGGAAGAACGAAGTAGAGAAGCCCTGCTCCACCAGATACTTGTTGGTGCGCTCCACACTGTCGCGATAGTTGAGGAATACGATGGTGCTCTGGTCGCCAAGACTGCGGAGAAGCAGACCGAGACTCTCCAGCTTATCCTTCACCGGACTTTCCACCTTATATATATGTACACGGTCTGGCACCTGCTCCTCGTCCATGCGGTAATCTATCTTATCCACCCTGCCCATGTGAACGAAGCGAGGAATCTCCTCTGCCTCGGTGGCTGAAAGCAGGAAGTGACGGCGCAAGCCCGGCAACTTCTTGATGAGTCGGCTCATCTCGTCCTGGAAGCCCATCTCCAGACACTTGTCAAACTCATCGATGATGAGATATTTGATGTGGTAAGGCGAAAAGTTGCCCTTGTCCAGATGGTCATTCAGTCGGCCCGGTGTTCCGAAGATGATCTGCGGGCGTACCTGCTTCATCATTCTATGCTCGTCCATTGCAGCCCTACCTCCGTAGCACGCCATGGCTCTCAGTCCGCTGCCCATGTTCTTGAGCACGGTAGCCGACTGCAGCGCCAGTTCTCGTCCCGGAGTCACCACGATGGCCTGCGGTTCATCATCGGCAGCATCCACCAGTTGCGAAACCGGCAGCAGATAAGCCAGTGTCTTTCCGCTACCCGTTGGCGAGAGCACCACCACGTCCTGGTTGCCGTGCAGGATAGCGTTCATCGAATCCTGCTGCATTTCATTGAGCTCAATGCCCAATTTATCTAAAATTCTATCTATCATATTTTTTATGCTAATCAGTTATAAAATCTAATCAGTTCCGTTTTTATTCTAATTTATTTCTGCTTCATCACCTTATCTATCTCATCAAACTCCTTGCCCATGTTCAGGTTCAGATAGATGGTATAGAGTGGAAATGCCCATTTGCCCTGTTCCTTCGGTTCCATTTCCCGATATTTCACCAGATAAGGCAGCGCCTTCTTGTAGTTTGCCTCCACCTGTTCCTTCACCTTGCGCGAATTGTGCGAATTCTTGTCCTGCTCCACGGCAAGATTGAAGTAGCAGATGCCTGCATTGTAATATGGGTCGCCCAGTTTCTGGTTCACTTCGATTACCTTCTTGCTCACCTCGATGCATTCCTGCAGCTTGCCCTGCTCCAGGAGCAGATTCGATTTGGCGGCAAGATACACGTCACTGTCGGGAACTACGGTCAGCGCCTCGTTCACCACCATCATCGCTGAGTCAAGCTGGTTGCGCACCACGTAATACTCCACCAGTCGTGGGAAGAAGTAAGGGAAGGTAGGCACCCTCTTGAATCCTTCTTTCAGCGAAGCCACGTAGCGCGCCGTATCCTTTTCGAGCATATAGGTCTCGGCAAGATACTGCAACATATAATTATAGTGCACCGTATCCTTCAGCGCCTCGTAAGAATGATGCAGGGTTGCCTTCGGGTCCTTCATCTTGTAGCCGGAATATACGGCGTAATAGGCGGCTGTAGGCAGATGCTTGTCCTTCTCGCCATAGTTGCGCTGCTTGAACATCGGCTGACTGGCGCACTCGATGTAGCAGTCGAAGAACTTGTAGGCGTCGGGATATTTCTTCTTGTTCAGAAACCAGATGCCGCCGTTGTAGAGATTGGAACGGATATGAGCCAAATAGTCGCTGTGACCCTTGCGGAACTCAAAGTCCCTCCTGCCCTTCTTGTCGGGCGCAGTCTCTACGGAGTCATACAGAAACGCCACCTCGAAGAGCTGGCGGGTGTAGTTGAAGAGCTGCGCCGTATCGTATTTCTGCTTCAGATACAGCTTCTCGTTACCCTGCTCATACTGTTTGCGAACGGCGTCGAAATAAATCGTCCAGATTTTCCTGTTGGTACGGTTCGCCGAGTCGGCAAGCAGTTTTTTCATGCTTGCCGCCGCCTGGTCGAGATTCTTTCCCGCCTTCACCTGGTCCTTGGCTGTCTGAATCTCCTTCTTCTGAGCCGAGGCCACCATGGGCGACATCAGCATCAGAAACATCAGCGCAAACGCCTTCCATATATTAACCTTCCTTTTCATCATTCATTCTTTCTTTTTATGTGATATAATTCCCAAAACCATTTTATAGGATTTCTACCCCAAAAACTGCTTTTACTTTCTGCCATACTGGTAATAATACCAGTAGGTGTTGCCATACGTATCGCGCAGAGCCGACTGGCGTTCCACCGGATTGGCGTATTTCGCCTCCATGGTCTGGTAATCCTGATAGTCTGCATCCATCACGTTTTCGTGGTATTCGAAAATAGGATGACTGCGCAGATGGCAATAGAGCACCAGCGCCTCCTTGTAATGGGTAGGCAACTTGGCCGATTCTAATTTGTAATGCTTGCCCACCTGTCTTACGAAATCGTCAATCTTGCGGTCCAGCAAGAGCGCGCAGAGCTGGTAGTCTGCAGGAATCTTATACTTCAGATGATGCTTCACCATCCATGCCGACGGCTTGTTCATCCATCCCGGATACTTCCACATCATCGCCTTCACCGAGGTTCCGTTAGGCATCATCGCCTCGCTGCCGCCCACCAGCGGATAGGTGAAGAGCTCGCTGCCCAACTGGCCTGTTTCGTTGAGACAGGCGATGCGGAGCATCGTGAGCGACGAATCCGTCTGCAGCGATTTCCTGCCCACCTCTAATGCCTTTTCATACTGTTTTTCTTTCATCAGATGTTCCATCTTCATTCGCTCGTGGAAGAGCCTGTCGTTGTTGCCGATGAAGAGCAGGGCGATGGTCATCGCGAGCAGCTGGCTGATGTTGAGCCAGGAGTAGCGCGAGAACCAGCCGAAGCTATGAGGCTCCTGCTCAAGCGGTTCCAGCTGGCGAACCACCCACATCACGCCGCCCCACACCAGCAGGCTGAATGGCAGGAAGAACCACCACCAGCCCAGGGAATGATGAACGTCGATGTCGTTCGGAACGTCGGTAATCAATGCCAGCAATAGGAATGAAGGGAAATAAGTAAGTCCGTGGAAGCGGCGCTTCACACGGGTTACGGCGTATGCTCCCAACTGCAGCAGAAAGCATACGGCGGTTATCAGCAGCGGCGCAAGCGTATAGAAATAGTCGGTCTTTCCATCCGACAGTACGTGCTGCCCCACGGCTAAGATGTCTGCCTGGTAACAAGCCAGGTAGGTATAACTGAATACGAAAAAAATGATAGCACAGGCGAAGCGCATCTTCGCCGTGCTATTCCTTTTATTACTCATAAATCAACATTTAATTTTTCTTGAGCACCAGTGCCGAACGTGCCGGCAAGTAAAGCTTCAGCCATTCCTTGCGGTCGTTCACATATACAGGGTCGTAGCAGGTAAGATGGGTCATCTCGTCGTCGTTCAGACCATTACCGCCAAATGCCTTGTTGTCGGTGTCGAGTACCACGCTGTAGGCTCCCGTAGGTACCAGGAATCCATAGTCGGTAAACGAGCGGGTTGGCGAGAAGTTGAACACGAAGAGCAGGTCGCCGCGCATGTAGGCGAGCACCTGGTCACCATCGTTGTGCCAGATTTCCACCACCGGTGTCTTGTTAAAGTTCTTTTCACTCTTGATGGTCTTGAGCATCTCCTTGTCGAAGTCGTCCAGATAATGATAGCAGAGCTCATGGTTGTCCACCAGGTTCCACTGTCTGCGGGCGTACTTGTAGCTCCATCCGTTGCCCTCGCGTGGGAAGTCAATCCACTCTGGGTGGCCGAACTCATTGCCCATGAAGTTCAGGTAGCCGCCGTTGATGGTTGATGCGGTGGCAAGACGGATCATCTTGTGCAGGGCGATTCCGCGGTGAACCATGTCGTTCTCGTCGCCCTTCTTGAAGTGCCAGTACATGTCGGCGTCGATGAGACGGAAGATGATGGTCTTGTCGCCCACCAGTGCCTGGTCGTGACTCTCGCAGTAGGAGATGGTCTTCTCGTCGGCACGACGGTTCTTGATTTCCCAGAAGATGCTAGATGGCTTCCAGTCTTCATCCTTCAGCTCCTTGATGGTCTTGATCCAGTAGTCAGGAATGTTCATCGCCATGCGGTAGTCGAAGCCGTAACCGCCGTCGGCAAACTTGGCAGCCAGTCCCGGCATTCCGCTCACCTCCTCGGCTATGGTGATGGCATTCTTGTTCACCTCGTGAATCAGGCAGTTGGCAAGGGTCAGATAGCAGATGGCATTGTCGTCCTCGTGACCATTGAAGTAGTCGCCGTAGTTGCAGAATGCCTCGCCCAGACCGTGGCTATAGTAGAGCATGGAAGTTACGCCGTCGAAGCGGAAACCGTCAAAATGGTACTCGGTGAGCCAGTACTTGCAGTTGCTCAGCAGGAAGTGCATCACCTCGTCCTTTCCGTAGTCGAAGCAGAGGCTGTCCCAAGCCGGATGCTCGTGTCTGTCGCCCGGATAGAAATACTGGTTAGGGTCGCCGGCAAGATTACCCAGACCTTCCAGCTCGTTCTTCACGGCGTGCGAGTGCACGATGTCCATGATGACTGCGATTCCGTTCTGATGGGCGGTATCGATGAGGTCCTTCAGTTCCTCAGGCGTTCCGAATCGGCTGCTTGCTGCGAAGAAGCTGCTCACGTGGTAGCCGAAGGAGCCGTAGTAAGGATGCTCCTGGATAGCCATGATCTGGATGCAGTTATAACCGTCCTCAATGATACGTGGCAACACGTTTTCCTTGAATTCCGTGTAGGTGCCCACCTTCTCGGCGTCCTGTCCCATTCCGATGTGGCACTCGTAGATGAGCAGCGGAGTGGTGCTAGGCTTGAAGGTCTTCTTCTTCCACTTGTAAGGTTCCGGGCTCCACACCTGTGCAGAGAAAATCTTGGTCTGCTCGTCCTGAACCACACGGTTGGCCCATGCTGGGATTCGCTCGCCTTCTCCGCCTTCCCAGTGCACCTTCATCTTGAAGAGGTCGCCGTGCTTCATCGCCTTCTCCGGCATCTTGAGCTCCCAGTTGCCTGTACCCTTGATGCGCTTGGCGCGATATTTAGGCATTTCCTGCCAGTTGTTGAAGTCACCGATCAGATAGATGTCGGTGGCGTTAGGTGCCCACTCGCGGAACACCCAACCCTTCTCGGTCTTGTGCAGTCCGAAGTAGTCGTATCCGTTGGCAAAGTCGCTGAGCGTAATCTTGCCGTTGCGGGTAAGCTGGCCCAGTTTCCAGAGTGCATGCTCATGACGGCCTACGATGGCTGGCTCAAAGTCTGCCAGGTATGGGTCGTTCTTTACCAGTCCTATATGTTTTGGTGCAGCAGCCTTCACTGTTTTCTTGGCTGCAGTCTTCTTGGCACAAGCCTTGGCTGCGGTCTTCTTGGCTGTTGTCTTCTTAGCTGAAGTTTTCTTTTCTGTTGCCATATATCATGATTTTAGATGGTTAGTACTTTGTTGCTTTTCAGGGAAGGGTGCTTTAAGCCTTTACCTTGAAGATGGCCTTGTGGATGTCACCCTTGCCGATGCATGGCTGATGACCGTCCTGTGGGAAGAAGATGGCAAACTGGCCTGGCTTGCAGGTTACCAGTGTCTGCGCCTTCACTCCTGGATACAGGGTGCAATCCTTTGCCTCGTTGTACTCCACCTCTGGCAGGTCCTTCACTGGAGAGTAGCCGTAGGTCTCCTCTGTATTCAGCGGAATCTGGATGTCGATCATCTGGCGGTGAGCCTCGATGGTAGCCTCTTCCTCTGTCTTGCCGTGAGCCACGGCGATGTTCACAAAGAGGTCGCTGCCCTGGATAGGATGCTTGCCGGTCTCCAACTTAGCGAGATCATTCTCCTTGATAAACTCCACTACTTCTGCGAAGAGTGGATTGAGAGAAACGTATTTCTCCAAATTGTCTAATGTATCAATTACCATAGTTATACTATATTAATTATCAATTTATGTTCTGTTTATTTCTGAAGAGATGAAGAGATTAGTCTTCAAATCTTTTTCCGTTCTCATAAACGCCCTTGGCTGTTACCTGGCCGTTGCGGTCTTTCTCCACGAATCTGCCGTCGCGGGCATCCTTCTTGTAGTTGCCCTCAAAGCGCTTGCCTTCCTTGGTCTCCTCTATGCAGAAACCCTCGCGCTTGCCGTTGCGATAGACGCCCTTGAAGCGGTTGCCGTTGGCGTAGTGAATCACCACGTTGCCGTTTACATGTCCCTTTCTGAACTCGCCCTCGTAGATGTCGCCGTTCTTCTTGGTCAACTTGCCCCTGCCGTTCTGCAGGTCGTCCTTCCAGGAACCTACGTAGATGTCGCCGTTCTTCCAGATGAAAGTACCCTGTCCCGAACGCTGACCGTCGAGAAACTGTCCGGTGTATTTCGAGCCGTTGGCAGAACGGAAGATTCCCTCGCCGGTGCGTTCGCCCTGGGCATAGTCGCCCTCGTAGACGTCACCGTTGTGGAACTTGTAGATTCCCTTTCCGTCCTGGATATCATCCTTCCAGTCGCCGATGTAGGTGTCGCCGTCAGCATATTTGAACGTACCCTTTCCCGAACGCTGGTTGTCCACCCACTGTCCGTCGTAAGTGGTTCCGTCGCCCCAGTCGAAGAATCCGTTGCCGTTCTTCATGTCGTTCAGCCACTGGCCTTTATACTGCGCTCCGTTCGAGTAGGTGTAAGTACCCCTGCCCTGTCGCTTGTCCTTGTACCAGTCGCCGTCGTACTTATCTCCGTTGTAATAGTACATCACGCCGTGTCCGTGCTGGAAGTCACGGAACCAGAGTCCCACATATTTATTATTGTTCTGGAAATAATACGTACCCTTTCCGTGCTGCTGATCCTGCAGCCACTGTCCCTCGTAGCGTTCGCCGTCGGAGAAGGTGTAGACACCATATCCGCTTCGCTTGCCCTTCAGGTAGGAACCCTCGTAGGTGTCGCCGTTGGTGTAGACGGTGGTCCCCTTGCCCTGCGGCTTTCCGCTCACCATCTCGCCCTTATACTGTCCGCCGTCGCGGGTGATGCAGGAGCCGAGCGAGATTTTCTGGGCAGATGCTGCCAGTGGCGACAGTGCCAGCAGCAGGGCGATCATCAGGGGCTTGCCTGCGGTTAAAGCCTTGCTCGCCCACATAGGGTTGTTATATTCGTTTGTCTTATATTTCATGCCGATTATAGTCTTTATGATTCAAAATTCAGTCGATAAGATTCGATGTTCCGTCGATAATCTATCGATTCAATCCCCAAAGTTAGCGGTTTTTCGGCAAACAGCCAAATAGATTAAACAAATTTAAGGTAAAAAGAAGAAAAATAATAGTTATCAAGAAAAAATAATATCAAAATACAATAATCTGCCCATTACGCCGTTTCTAGAAAATAACATTTTTATCGAACCCAGCAAATCAAACACATATATGATTTTGAATTGTGCAATAATAGACGAGGACCCAGGAGCCTTGGAGCTCCTGAAGAAGTACGTCGACGATACGCCGACGCTCAACCTCATTGGTGCCTATCCCAGCGCCATCCATGCAGTAGACGGCATTCGCCACAACCATCTGGATATTCTCTTCCTTGCCATCCACATGCAGCAGATCAGCGGACTGGAGTTTGCCAAGATCGTACCCAAGAACGTAAAGATTATCTTCACCACTGCCTTCAAGGAATACGCCATCGAGGCTTACAAGGTGAACGCCTTCGACTATCTGGTGAAGCCGATTACCCCCGAAGATTTCATGAGAACCTGCGAGAAGGTGTTCAACAGCTACATGCAGGACAACAAGTACAATCCCATCAAGCGCGACAAGTTCCTGATTGTAAAGAGTGATTTCAGATATGTCCGCATTCCCTTCGAGAAGATTCTCTTCGTTGAGAGCCTGAAGGACTACGTGATGTTCCATCTGGAGGGTGGAGAATGCATCACGACGCTGGGCAACCTGAAAAGACTGGAGGAGAAACTGCCGAGTGAGAAGTTCAAGCGGGTTCACCGTTCCTATATTGCCAACATGACCAACTTCGACACCATCGAGCGCATGAAGATGATTTACGGCAAGTTGGCCATCCCGATTTCCGAATCCTTCAAGGACGATATTCTCAAGTTTATTGATGAGCACGAAATATAAATAATGAGAGGGTGTGTCATTATTCATCGGATTACGCGGATGAATCGGAACCTTAATCGCCTTTCTCGGATTACTCACGGATTTTAAACGGAAACTCGACCTGACGGTCGTAGCGATACCCCCTATAGCTGGAAAAAGTCTGCCATTACTGTGCAATCACAAGCCAGCCTATACGGCGCTAGCCCAATGGCCGCAAGGCCAAATCCGTTTAAATTCCGTGCGTAATCCGTGGAGCAAGAGTGTTCCGTTAACTCAGCGTAATCCGATGAAGAAAATCGATGATTTTATATTCCCGCAATCTGTCCCGGAGTAGAAACGAAGATATGGGCACCATGGGCGATGAGGAAATCCAAATCGCGGAAGCCCCAGAGCACACTGATGCACGGCATTCCGCTGTTCTTCGCCGTCATTACATCCACGTCGCTGTCGCCAATGTAAACCGCCCCGTCTCTGTCAGCATGCAACTGGCGCAAGGCTTCGTTCACGGTATCCGGAGCCGGTTTCTTCCTGATATCCTCACGCTCTCCTATCGCCACCTCTACCAGGTCACCGAAGAAATGACGGCAGAGCGCCTGCGTTGCCGCATAAAACTTGTTGCTCACCACGGCAATCTGCTTTCCCCTGTCTTTCAGTTCCCTCAGCATCTCCATCACGCCCCTGTAAGGCTGCGTCGTGTCAAGATTATGCATCATGTAATGCTGGCGGAAATCAGCATACGCCTTCTCAAACTTCTCGTTCTTCTCGCCATCTGGAACGGCTCTTATCATCAGCAGCTTCACGCCGTTGCCCACAAAGCGGCGCACCTCATCCAGCGTTCTCTCAGGCATTCCGTTCTTCTTCAGGGCGTAGTTGCAGCTAGCCGCCAAGTCCTGCAGCGTGGAGAGCAGCGTGCCGTCAAGGTCGAAGATGTAAGTATCGTAGTTAAACTGCGCGTGAGGCGACATTCTCTTTACCCTGAAATCGCCGCCATGCAGCACGCATACGTCGTTGGTAAAGAGGCGCACCTCGTCGGGCGCACCCGTGGTGTAGGTGCTTTCCTCCTTCACCTGTCCGTAGGCGTAGCCCGTGCCCATCGTTCGGTTCTCGCCATACTCCCAGCGCTTGAAGGCCTTCGTCTCCGCATCCACCACCACATATTTATATTCCAGCGGCGATTCCAGCGCCATCACGTTCACCGAGAGCACCCAGTCGTCGCCCTTCAGATGGGTCATCGGCAGATAATGGTCGGTGTTCCATTCGCCCAGGGTAGGATGGTTGCCCAGCAGTCCCAGTGCCTCGTTCTCATGCAGGCGTGGAGCGGAAACCTTGAAAATCACGGTCTGCTCGAAGATAGGCAGTCTTGCCACCTCGTCGCCCTTCCACTGGGCAGGCACGGTGTAGTTAGACACCTCTCCCGTCAGTTCCACCTCATCGTCGAGCCAGAAGTCGGAAAAGATGTAGTTCATGTTGGCGTTGTAAGTGTAGGCACGCGGCGAGCGCACCGACTCCCTTCTTCTCAGGGCACCCTTGCCGTCCACCACCTTATAATAATAGGCGATGGCATCGTAAGGATGATGGCGGTTCTGACGGGCATGTGTTTCTGCCAGCCAGTGATAACCGTCTGCCGTGTTCAGTGCAAGATCGAGCGTCTCACGCTTTCCGTCGCGCGAGAAGAAGGTGATGTCAGCATGCACCGTCTCACCCCACTCCGCCTTATAGGCTATCGTAAATTTCATTCTCATATCTTCATTCCGTATTAAATCTATCATTTTTACCATGCAAAGGTACAGAAAAAGTTCATACCACGGATAAAGAAATCGGGAATTAACCTATTTTAATTGACAACGCTTTGCTATTTGCCATTTTTAGTGTACTTTTGCACCGAAATAGTTTTTAAATCAGATAAATGAAAATGAAGAAAAAGTCAGTTTCTAAGTTGTATCTCTATGGGGCCATCGGCTGCGTGGCGGCCATTGCCTGCATAGGTTATCTCTACTGCTTCTCGGCGTTCTCGAAAAGCAGCGAAACCAAGTATGTGTATATCGACACCGACGATAACATCGACTCGGTATATAATAAGGTGGAACCCTTCGCCAAGAGCATCCCGATGCAGGCGTTCCGTACGCTTACCCATCATTCGGGCTACGCAGACCACATCCGCACCGGCCGCTACGCCATCCATCCCGGCGACGGAGCCTTCAAGGTGTGGAGACATCTGAAGAACGGACTCCAGGAACCGATGAACCTCACCGTGCCTTCAGTGCGCACCATCGACAAGCTCTCGGCAGAACTCAGCAAGAAACTGATGCTCGACAGCCTGGAAATCCGCAAGGCACTCACCGACGAGGCCACCTGCGAGAAGTATGGCTACGACACAGCCACCATCGCCTGCATGTTCATCCCGAACACCTACGACATCTATTGGAACGTATCCGTCAGCAAACTGCTGGATAGAATGAAGAAAGAGAGCGACAAGTTCTGGAACTTTGAGCGCACCCAGAAGGCGAAGGCGATGAAGCTCACCCCGGTAGAGGTAATCACCCTGGCGAGCATCGTGGACGAAGAGACCGCCAACAACGCCGAGAAGCCGATGATTGCCGGTATGTATTACAACCGACTGATGCTCCGCAACGCCGAATATCCAGAAGGAATGCCGCTGCAGGCAGACCCAACCATCAAGTTCGCCTGGAAGCAGTTCGGCCTGAAGCGCATCTACAACAACCTGCTGAGTATCAAGAGCCCTTATAATACGTATAAGAACCCTGGTCTTCCTCCAGGTCCTATCCGCATCCCTTCGGTGGCAGGCATCGACGCCGTGCTCAACCACGTAAAGCACGAGTACATCTACATGTGCGCCAAGGAAGATTTCAGCGGAACCCACAACTTCGCCCGCACCTATCAGGAGCACCTGCAGAATGCGGCAAAATACTCCAAGGCACTCAACGAAAGAGGAATTAAGTAGGCTTTTATTTTGGGAAACTTGCAAAATGTCACTCATTTTGCAAGTTTTCTTATTTTATATTTGGTAGTCTCCCAAAATAGTTGTAAATTTGCAGCATTAAACATTCCATTTAAAGAATTTATTACATGAACAGAACGATTATTACAGTAGTAGGCAAGGATACCAAAGGTATCATCGCCAAAGTTTGCACCTATTTGGCAGAGAAAGACGTCAACATCCTCGATATCTCCCAGACCATCGTGCAGGAGTATTTCAACATGATGATGATTGTCGACATGGGTAAGATGAACACATCTTTCGAAACTGTTGCCGATGAACTCGATGAGCTCGGCAAGAGCATCGGCGTTCAGGTAAAATGCCAGCGTGAGGAAATCTTCAACATGATGCACCGCATCTAAGTTTATCACTTTTAAAAGCAATAGAAGGAATATGATCAATATATCTGAGGTTATCGAAACCAACAAGATGATTGAGCAGGAGAACTTCGACGTGCGCACCATCACCATGGGTATCAACCTTCTGGATTGTGCCACTTCCGATCTCGACCAGCTCTGTGAGAATATCTATAACAAGATAACCCGTCTTGCCAAGAACCTGGTGAAGACTGGTGAGGATATTTCTAAGGAATACGGTGTGCCTATCGTCAACAAGCGCATCTCCATCACTCCTATCGCCCTGGTAGGCGGTTCGGCCTGCAAGACCACCGACGACTACGTGAAGATAGCCAAGACCCTGGACAAGTGTGCCAAGGAACTGGGTGTCAACTTTCTGGGCGGCTACTCTGCCATCGTGAGCAAGGGTATGAGCAAGAGCGATGAACTCCTCATCCGTTCCATCCCTCAGGCAATGGCACAGACAGATTTCATCTGCAGTTCCGTGAACGTGGGTTCTACCAAGACCGGAATCAACATGGACGCCGTGCGCCTGTTGGGTGAAATCGTGAAGGATACAGCCGAGGCTACCAAGGACAAGGGTTCCCTGGGTTGCGCCAAGCTCGTGGTGCTCTGCAATGCACCTGATGACAACCCATTCATGGCAGGTGCCTTCCATGGTGTTTCTGAGGCCGATGCCGTAGTGAGCGTAGGTGTCAGCGGTCCGGGTGTGGTAAAATATGCATTGGAGCAGGTGAAGGGCGAAAGCTTCGAGGTGCTCTGTGAGACCATCAAGCGCACAGCCTTCAAGATTACCCGCGTGGGCCAGTTGGTAGCCAAGGAGGCTTCCCGCCGACTCAACGTGCCATTCGGAATCATCGACCTCTCTCTGGCTCCTACTCCAGCCATCGGCGACAGTGTAGCTGATATTCTGGAGCTTATCGGACTGGAGCGTGCCGGTGCCCCTGGTACTACAGCCGCCCTTGCCCTGTTGAACGACCAGGTGAAGAAGGGTGGAATCATGGCTTCCTCTTACGTAGGCGGTTTGAGCGGTGCCTTCATCCCTGTATCTGAGGACCAGGGCATGATCAATGCCGTAGAGGCTGGTGCGCTGACCATCGAGAAGTTGGAGGCGATGACCTGCGTGTGCTCTGTAGGTTTGGATATGATTGCCATCCCTGGCGACACACCAGCCACCACCATTTCGGGCGTCATAGCCGATGAGGCTGCCATTGGTATGGTGAACCAGAAGACCACAGCCGTGCGCATCATTCCTGTAGTGGGAATGAAGGTAGGCGACACCATAGATTTCGGTGGTCTCTTGGGTTATGCGCCAATCATGCCAGTAAATAAGTTCAGCTGCTCTGATTTCGTGAACCGAGTAGGCAGAATCCCTGCTCCTATCCACAGCTTCAAGAACTAAGCAGGATTTTCAAGATATAATAGCTAGAAATAGGGTGCGTCATTGACTTATGACACACCCTATTTCATTTTCTTCATTGTTTTTTCTTCATTGTTTTTCTTCATCGGATTACGCGGATGAATCGGAACCTTAACCGCCTTCCTCGGATTACGCACGGATTTTAAACGGAAACTCGACCTGACGGTCGTGGCGATACCCCCTAAAGCTGGAATGCGAATGCGCTAGCCCAATGGCCGTAAGGCCAAATCCGTTTAAATTCCGTGCGTAATCCGTAGAGCAAGAATGTTCCGTTAACTCCGCGTAATCCGATGAAGAAAAACAATGAAGAAAATCCGATGAAGTTTTTATTTGTTAAACATTTCTAACGAATTTCGGATATTCTGAAAAATATTTGTATCTTTGTGTTCTTGAAATAAGTAATAAAAAGAAATGCACAAGATAAAAACATGTGCTATATAAGTCGAACTTAATTAGTAATAACCATGAGCAAGTATTTTGCAGAATCAGAATTGATTATCAATGAGGATGGAAGCTGCTTCCACCTCCACCTCCGCCCAGAACAAGTGGCAGATAAAGTAATCCTAGTAGGCGACCCAGGTCGCGTAGCCCTCGTAGCATCCCACTTCGAGCAGCAGGAATGCGAGGTTTCAAGCCGAGAGTTCCACGCCATCACCGGCACCTATAAAGGCAAGCGAATCACCGTGCAGAGCACCGGAATCGGCTGCGACAACATCGATATCGTGGTCAACGAACTCGATGCCTTGAAGAACATCGACTTCACCACCCGCACCGAGAAACCCGAGCACACCACCCTCACCCTCGTGCGCATCGGCACCTGTGGCGGTCTGCAGCCAGAATGCCCAGCCGGCACCTTCGTAGCATCGCAGAAGAGCATCGGCTTCGACGGTCTCATCAACTTCTACGCCCGCCGCAACGAAATCTGCGACCTCGAAACTGAGGCAGAGTTCAAGCGCCAGGTAAAATGGATGGACCAGATAGGCAATCCATACTGTGTAAATAACGACCCGCAACTGCTCAATCAGATAGCCGGCGACGACATGGTTCGAGGAATCACCATCGCCTGCGGCGGTTTCTACGGTCCGCAAGGCAGAGAGCTGCGTGCCCCACTCGCCGACCCAGAGCTTAATGCAAAGATAGAAGCATTCGAGCATAACGGATTAAAAATCAACAATTTCGAGATGGAAAGTTCCGCCCTAGCCGGTCTATCCCTCCTCTTGGGCCACAAGGCATTAACCTGCTGCATGGTCATTGCCAACCGCCGCACCAAGAAGGCCAACACGGGCTACAAGAGCACCATCGACAATTTGATAAAAGTAGTATTAGACAGAATTTAAAGTAAAATAAAATGAATCAAGAAGAATGTATCTGCGCCCTGGCAACCCCAGCCGGAGGCGCCATCGGAATCATCCGACTCAGTGGCAACAACGCCATTACCATCACCGACCAGGTTTTCACCGCAGCCAGCGGCAAATCCCTGACCGATGCCAAGCCCAACACCCTCCACTACGGAGAAATAAAAGATAAAAACGGCAACACCATCGACGACGTGATGGTAAGTGTCTTCAAGGCACCCCATAGCTACACCGGCGAAGACTCCACCGAGATTTCATGCCACGGCAGCAGATACATTCTGCAGCAAGTGATGCAATGCCTGATACAGGCAGGTTGCCGCCACGCACAACCCGGCGAATACACCCGCCGTGCCTTCATGAACGGCAAGATGGACCTCTCGCAGGCAGAAGCCGTTGCCGACCTCATCGCCTCCACCAACAAGGCAACCCACCAGATGGCGATGAGCCAACTGAAGGGTCACTTCAGCAACGAGCTCTCCACCCTTCGTGAAAAACTCCTCAAAATGACCTCACTCCTCGAACTGGAACTGGATTTCAGCGACCATGAGGACCTGGAGTTTGCCGACCGCTCAGAGCTCCACGCCCTGGCCGAGGAAATAGAGAAGAAGATAACCGCCCTCGCCCACTCCTTCGAAACCGGCAACGCCCTGAAGCAAGGCATTCCTGTAGCCATTGTGGGCAAGACCAACGCTGGCAAGAGCACCCTTCTCAACCGTCTGCTGCAAGATGACAAAGCCATCGTGAGCGAAATCCACGGCACCACGCGCGACGTCATCGAAGACACTACAGACATAGACGGCATTACCTTCCGCTTCATCGACACGGCAGGAATCCGATCCACCGACGACAAGGTGGAGCAGTTGGGCATAGAGCGCACCTATCAGAAGATAAAGGAAGCCAAGATTCTCATCTATCTCATCGACGGAAGCACTGATGATGACCAGCAGGATAAAGACATGGACGAGTTTATGGAGATTATTAATGACTACGACTGCCCGAATATAATCTTAGGTATCAACAAGTTTGACGACATCACGGAGTATGATGAAGAGAATATCAATGGATTCAACGCTATGACGGAAAGTCTCAACTCGTTCAATGCGTTCCAAAGCCAGTGTAGCGGAAAACCATTGAAGACACTCAACATAGTTCCGATGAGTGCCAAGTTGGGTTACAACATGGATGGTCTCAAGGAATGTCTAGTAAAGTTAGCCAATGTTCCAGAGATTACGGAGAACGATGTCATCATAACGAGTGCCCGCCACTACGAGGCGTTGACGAAAGCCAACGAAAGTCTGCAGCGAGTATTGGAGTCGATGGATGCCGGCATGAGCGGCGACATCATAGCCGAAGATTTGAAAATGGTGCTGGAAGAGCTTGGAGAAATTACTGGCGGCCAGATAAATAGCCAGGAAACGCTGAACAACATCTTCAAGCACTTTTGCATCGGGAAATAACAGAAAAAGGTAATTGGGAACGCAGCGCGTTCCCAATTATTTTTTATATTATTACTCCCCAAATTCCTCCTTCACATAAAAGCAAGGACAAGCCTTGGCAGAGAATTCATTATGTCCATGAACCTCAGCCTCGGGATATTCCTCCTTCAGCTGCTCAATCAGTGCTTTCAGCGCAGCCTTCTGCTCGGGGGTTCGGGTGTCCTTCGGCTTGCCATCCTGGGATAAGCCGCCGATGTAACATACTCCGATGCTCACGGTGTTGTGGCCCTTGCAGTGGGCACCCACCTCTTCTACAGATCTGCCCACATGGATGCTGCCGTCACGATAAATCACGAAATGATAACCGATGCTGAAAAAGCCACGCTCACGATGCCAACGGTCTATGTCGGCTACGGTGTAGTTGCGACCCTCTTTGGTCGCACTGCAATGAATGATAATTTCCTTAATCTTACGCATAATGAAACGAAGTAAATATTATTGAAAAATAAGCAAATATTTGAGGGGGATTTCATCAACACCCCAATCTCTGATATACAGATTGATGGTACGGATATGCTTGGGATTCTCAACCATCAACTTGAAAAATTTATTGTAGAATTTATCTGATTGAGTCACTATTCCCGTATAACGGGAATGACCCAGGATGATACTGCCATAACGCAAACGGAGCGGACCATTGCCTGGCATAAAGCATGGACGGCGTCCCGCAAAATCAGGAACCTCCACCACTCTTCGCTGTATAACAGGCTTAATCAATAACCCGTAATTTCTTGCATCCTTATTTCTGAGTTTCTTAGCCCACAACTTCTTCTTTCTTACAGGAACAAGAGAAATCTTATAACGACCGGCAGGCAAATAATTCACTGGATGCTCTAATGTGTCGCAAAAAATCTTGCCACCTATAACCATGGTGCCATCCACACTCCAAGGAGTGAAACGACGGCGAAATATATTGATGTTCATGATAATTGATAATTAATAATTGATAATTAAATCCTGGCTTCAAGGGTGGCCATTAAGGATTAGTGTGATTTGAAAAACCTTAATGACCTTAATGACCTTGACCTTAATGACCTTGACCTTAATGACCTTTCAGAATCTATACCGTAGAAGCAACCTTCTGATATCGCGCATCGGGCAGAACATCAATCAATCCCTGGCGCTTCCAGTTCTTCAGCATCTGTCTTACCGACTCGTGCGTAACTGCTGCGCCCTTGATGGCAACACTCTGCTGCTGAGCCTGATCGAAAGAGAAGGTTACGTCAAGACGCTCGAAGATGGTGTCGTTTCGCCCACGACGAACACGGTCTGGCAAAGCCTGCTGTCCGCAATAATCCTTAGATGAGAATGCTGCTTCTATGCGGCTGCGGAAGAAGTAGAGCGCATTCTCCAGCTGGTAGTCGGCAAGCACATCGAAGGCAGAAAGCATGCTCGGCGTCTGCATCTTCACGATCAGTTCCTTCCATAACAAAGGATTCTGCTTCAATTGCGATTCTGCCTCCTGCGCCCCATACTTCTGTATCAGCGATTCTGCCACCTTGCAGAGCATGATGCACGCCATCATTCTCATCGTGGTAGGACAGATGCGGAAGCGCTGACGGGCTTTCACCTTGTCATCATCTTTCATCGTTTCCAGTCTTATCTGTTCCAGCCATTCCCTGCCCTTGGCTTCCAGCTTCGGCAGTTCCACCTCGCCCGCCATCAGCGGCAGCAGATGGGCTATCTGCAGAATGTTTTCCTGCTGGCGTGAGGTTAGCACGAAGAGGTTGTCGGAAAGCGGAGTGAACGTATTATCCGGTGTACGGGCCACTACGATTCGGCTCTGAAAACCATCCGTATAGTTGTTCACCACTCTATAAAGCGCATCGGGCGTTCCACACATCACCACGTTCCATAACAGTCTGTCTATGTGAACATTCACTGCGTCTGCGCTTCTTGCCTCACGCTCGTAGCTGGTGCCGTCGTAAGCCTGTCGGAGCATCACGGAAAAATCGCTCATTGCCGATTTCCACTTCTGCGCCACGGTGTCAGCCTCTGGGGTAAACGAGAAGGCGTGCTTGCCTTCGGTGTTAGCCAGTCGTTCGGCAAGATTCGCCACGGTGTTGTTCAGCGTCAGGCATCTTACGGGCAGTTTCGGCTCTTCCGGCTGCTCCTTCTTGTTCTTCGCCGCACGCTTCTTGGCTCTCCATTCATCCTCCTTCTGCTGGTACATTTTGTCCATTGCTTTCACTTCCGAAGTCCATACACCAATCACGGGGTCGATACTACCCTTACCTGAAGCGAAATCACCGGCGATGTAGGAGATGAGGTTCAGCGAATTCATCTTGCCATGAACCGAGATTTTCACGCCCGTGGCCAGCATTCCGATGACCGGACAGATGGCTGTAATCACGGGCAGAGCCAGAGCCGGACCTACAGCCTTCACCGAGTCGCACACCCCCTGCGGCATTTTCGGCAGTGCTTTGTAATAGAACAGATCGTCCTGGGCATTTGCCTCGTCCAGCGCATTGATTAAAGCCTCATTCTCCTTGGCAGACACGCCCTTCAGCTTGGCTTGCTTCAGTTTCTCCTGTCTTAATGCAGCCAGCACGTCTTTCAGGCGCTTAGGCATCTGCGTGGGTCTTTCGCCCAGTGCCGAGTTGATGCAAGCCATCTTCTCCTGCTCAGAAAAGCCATCGTAGCAGGGGATAACCTGATCCAGAAGATTGCGGTCGAAACCGCAGATATGGCGCAGGTTGATGGCAAGCTCGAAGGTAAGCGTATTGCGGTTGGAGCGCATAGGCTCATGCCCGTCATTATACATCTGCCACCACTTCTTGATGATTTCTGAATACGGGATTCCGAGGTAATCATTGCTGGATGATGAAGAGGATGAGGATGAAGAGGATGAGGAAGAAGATGAAGCGGATGAAGCGGAAGCAGGCTGAGCCTGATTCTTAGAAGGATTCAGAGAATCCAGAGTCTTCTCCTCCACATTCTCCAACCAAGGTTTGTAATGCTTGTTCGCCTTATGTGCCCCTGGAGGCAGCTCCTCCTGCCCATACTTCTCACGCTCTTCCAGCACCTTACCCTCAGCCGCCACGGCAGCTTCCTCATAATCATCCTTGAAGAGTTCGGGTGACAAGTAAAGCAAATCTTCAGCATCAGCCGAAGTAGTGAAATATACTCGGTTAATATCATGAGCCGACGTATCCATCTCGCACTCCATCATCTTGGCAATTCTTACCTGATTCTCCAGGATAGTCTTGCCCATCTCTCGCTTGCAAACCGCATGACCGCCTTGTCTTGCGCTGCGTTCCAGCATCAGCAGACCATACTTCTCAGGCTCCTGCAACATCAGCTTAGCCGCCTTCTCGAAGTCCTGCTTATCATCCAGGTCGAAGCCGAAAGCCCGGCTTGGCAACTTCGTGCCCTTTACCACGCCCTGCGGATAATGCCCGGAGTAGTTAAACTGCACCAGTCTTCGCTTCGCCCCGTCGTTTCCCTCGCGAGCCAGTCGCAAGTTCGCCTTCTGTTCATAGCTTCCACGAATCTTTCTGTATTCCTCTTCCGAGGTGATGGAGCGGGCCACCTTGTGCCCGTTCTCCACCCTTATTAAATAGCAACTCATCTATGTGTTTCTACTTATCTTTTTAGTTGAACATCTATTTGGGTTGAACATCTAATCATTTGAAGTTGAGCAACCATTTTCTATCGCTTCAACTGATAATCCACCACAGCCTCAGCAGCCTCTTCCGCCTCCTTCACCAGCGTGCTGCCGATGTTGATTCCCTCATCGCAGAACACCTTCAAGGTAAGCTGGATGGCTCCATCCTTGGTCTTGCTCACACGACCGTGCGCCAACTTTCTGATCAGTTCCGACTGAGAGCGGATTCGTGGTTTCATCACGAAATCAAAAGTTCCATCAGAAAGCTGCTGGGCAACGCCCTGCGAGCGGAATCCCTGCACCTTCACTCCTGCCCCATGTTCACTAGGTGCAAAGAGGAAACACTTGCTTTCATCGTAGAAAGCCATACCACCCAGCTGCACATGCTGGCAGCCACTATTATTCACCTGCTGGTTATTCACCTGCTTATTCTGTCCTTTTTTCTTCATTTTACTGAATTGTTTAGCGAGAAGAAACGTGTGGAATATTGCGCGCTTTACCATGGAAGATCCTCCGCAGTCCCAACTCAGTTAATAATTAAAAGCTTTTGCCCTTTCAGGGCGTGTGGGGCCTCAGCCTTACTTACCAAGCTTTTCAATATCCGTTACGAGGATATCCTGGTAAACCTGGCCATTATACTCATGAGCCATGAATCTGAGCGTCACCGCTACTATCGTGCCCGGAGCAAACTTACATTGAGCCATATTGCCCAGCATTGCCGCAGCATATTGGTTCTCATACTTGCCGCCCAACTCCTGCAGCACGATGTTGCACTTCATCATCTGGCCGTTCTCACTCTTCTGGGTCTGCAGGGCAAAAGCCTCACCCTGCTTCACCACTCTCATAATCTTTGATTCCATAATAAAATCAGCTGCAAGACCTAGCCTCCCTTTCAAGGCTCATTAGTTCCAACTCCGATCTTGCTGAAAGCTGGTGCAAAGATAGCAAGTCTTTCAATGCGCCGGAATACTTAGTGAAAGAATCCCCCCTCATCTTTTCACCACATTTTATTTCAGCTCAGCTTCAAGGATGTTTTTCATCACGATAAGCAGGCTTACGGCTCCATCGCCACCACGGGCCATTCGCTGCTCGTATTCCTTATTAATCAAATCGAAGAAAAGTTTCAGATAGAAACGTTCCGTTCCATTCTTCAATTCCTTTCCGTCCCTGATACTTCTCAGAGTAGGAAAGTTTACACCCTCATTTAGCTCCACCAGCCTGCTGTGCGTATAGCCCAGCTTCATGACGGCAGCATAGGCAATACCCAGCGCCGTTTTCTCATGCTTCTTATTATCTGCCATGATTCCTGATCGGTTTGCGAGAGAAGCCGTGGATCACCGATGGCCATCTTCAATCACATTGTGAGGTTCCTCGCCTCCGCTCAGGTTAATATTATAAAATGAAAACACTCGGAAATGAGAGGTTGAATCTCAAATCCGAGTGCAAAGATAAGATAAAGTTATATAAGCGCCTAAAAATAAAAACGGTCATTTCCGGACGACCAGAAATGACCGGAAATGACCGGAAAAGATTGTAATGAAAAAGCCCCCCTAACTACCGGAACAAATTTTCATACCATGTGACCAAAGTCGATGACCATCTCATTGAATGCAGCATCAGTATAGGGCGTCTTGTCGGGGTTCATATATTCCGTAAAACTCGTCTTCGCTATTTTGGCAAGCTCATCAACTGCCTCATATTCACCATAGGTAGGCCTTCTTATCACGCCTGCATCAAATGCCGCCCTCACGGGCATGGCCAGATCCTTAGGCTTCGTCTTGCCCGATTGGTATTCATGAATCTTTGAAAAAATGTGGCTGGCATTATTTCCATCTACAACAAATGGAGCCACAGGAGCAGGCTGGCTGCGTACTTCTACCCCCAGTTTCCGCTTCAACTGGTCAACCTCCTCATTGAGCTCTCCCGAAAACCGCTCGTTCAAATCGCGCAGGGGATTCAGCACCACTTCAATGGTAGTAGGAGGATAAGCGCACACCTGCTGAAGGAAGGGATGAAGAAAATCCTTGACCTCGGAGGCAGAAGTACCATCGGTCTTCATGCACTCCAGCTCGCAAGTCAGCAAATTGGTCTGCTTACCTTCCATCCATTTTTTCTCCTCCTTCTTTGCACAGATGTCGAGTAGCGGGAAAAAGAGGGGATGGTCAGCCCAGCGTCTGAAAATAATCCTCATCACAAGCTCAGCATCAAACACATGATTCTGCTTGCCGGCAGCCACCATTGCCTTGTTCTGCCTGCCCACAGCATAGAAAATCGCAGCCGCCACCATCATGATAAGCATCGCCTCATCCTCATTGTCAGCCTCATCCAGGATATCATCCATCTCGTCGACAATACCCTCCATGATATCAGGCAACTGCAATACTTCCTTGACAAAATTCATTGCCGAAAGATACAGCTCGGCCGGAGCAAGCTGCGTATACTCCTCGTGATGAAACTTTCTGAGCGCATCCACGAAGATAATGAATACATCATCTGTAAGCAGGCGTCTTCTAGCCTGCCTGAGCTGATCTTTTTCTAAATGTATAATCATACTCTCATTATTTTCTGTTTAGCCTTCACATGCATCAACAGAGGTGTTTTTCATCACATTCAGCATCTCTACGATTTCAGTTTCAGCCTTTAAAATATCTGTGTGTTCTGCCTTGCTACCATCTTTTTTCTTACCCGTGAAAAGCATTTCGAGAAGATTTTCATCCAGTTCCTTATGAACGATTTTATCCGTATTCTCTTCGTCAGAATCTACAAAGCAATGATAGGAAGTGCCATCATTGGTAACCAGTGTAACGGGGGTGTTCGTGGCACGTGAGAGGGTGAGCATATTCTTCATAAACGTAGTTGTTTTGTCAAGAAATATAGTTGTATGATTATCCTCCCTACGCACATTCCAGCCCTGGAAGTATTTATCCTCCTTGGCTGCCAAGGCCATTTGCAGCATGGCTGGGATGAGTGAATCTTCGTAATAATCTTTGCCAAGACGCTTGAACTCGTCCAATCGATTCATCACCTCCTCCAGGCTCATATCGGGCGCATTGAAGATCATATTGTTAGTTTTATCTTGCAGCCTTGCCCAGGTCTGAAACAGATCTTCGGGATAATATTTGGGTAAAATCTCAAACCTGTAACAATGCTGAGTATAAAGCACTTCGTTCAATCTTTCTGTCATAATATCTGCCACTCGCTTAGGAGCCGAAAAAGCCTTACGGCGGTTCTGGATGGCCACGGTGCGCATTCCATCACGGTTGTCGATGATGACGAAACAGGAAGGCTCGTTCTTGGCCAGCGAATTCTCGTAGTGAATTTCCACGGAGATGTCGATGGAATTGGCAAACTGCATCACGATGATATGGGGGTTGCACTCCAGATGATAAACGCGATGGTTAAATATTTTAGCATAGGGAATACCCTGCTTCTGCTGCTCCTCAGAAGGTTCTCCCTCGCCGAAGACGATGCCGTCGTCTGCCGCAAAGAGAGCTGCCAGATGGCTCTGCCTGTCGTCCCAATCATAGGGGGCAAAGTCGTGCTTATACTTGATGTAATAATCTGCGAATCTTGACATATTATTCTGGTTTTATTGTTTGTTGTTTTAATTTGTTCAGGTTAGGGCGGTTTTCAATTTCATAAAATGCCCGAATCTTACATGCAAAGTTACAAAAAACTTTTTTGCTTTCGTATATTATTACGTTCTTTAACGCAAAAAAATGATGAAAACATGATAAAATGCACCATGCACTGGTCATGAAGGTCATTAAGGTCAAGGTCATTAAGGTCATTAAGGATTCGGGGGGAAGAAAAGTGTGTATATAGTATAATATTAAAATTATTTTAATATTATACTATAAGGGATAGATGTGTGTGTGAAAGTGCTTAATGACCTTAATGACCTTGACCTTAATGACCACCCCCTAAAGAGACATTACTTGCAATAGCCCTGCAAGGCGAAAACTTTATTTTTCGTTATAACCGATTATATATCAGTTGTTTACAGACTTATTTCAATCAAAGTTAGGGTGAAACCTTGATTTCAGCCCCAAAATTTTGTATCTTTGCACCGGCAATCGAAAGAACAGCCTTTTGTGCCTCAGGGCGGTCATC
>OBIB01000076.1_pt1 | contig 35222 bp, 27 predicted proteins | sample 1496261 | NCBI WGS metagenome assembly OBIB01 (sample SAMN05065771, study PRJEB22554) | human gut metagenome | biome: ENVO:2100002; feature: ENVO:00000062; material: ENVO:00002003 | host: Homo sapiens | place: USA
GGTATCGCCACGACCGTCAGGTCGAGTTTCCGTTTAAAATCCGTGAGTAATCCGAGGAAGGCGGTTAAGGTTCCGTTTATTCCGCGTAATCCGATGAATAATGACGCACCCTCTTTTTTATATCGGATGAAGAAGAAATCTAGATGATGGTAATCCAGATGGGTTCCTCCTTCTGCTGCGCCTCCTCTATCAGTTTCATCAGTCGGTGAAGCCAGATGCGGGAGTTCACCACCATACCCTTCTGCTTGTTCTCGCCCACCAGGATGCAGCCCTGGGTATCGTCGGGATAGTTGCCGGCATGGATGCGGATGCCCTCGAAATTCGGCACGCCCTGCAGATAAGGCAGCCACTGCTTGAACCTCGGCGACATCGTGACGAGCACCCGATAGGATCCTTCGGGGATGGCGGTGTGGCCCGGAATCTTTCTTGCCACCTTGCCACTCACTCTGCTATACTTGCCGTTCTCCTCCTCGGGCTTCAATTCCACACCCTTCAGGTTGCGCCACGTAGGCTCCAGGGTATCGCAGAAGTAAGCGTCCTTCGACAACTTCTGCAAGTCAAACTGATGAAGAAAACTTCTCTTGTCGCCCGCCTTCTTGCCCGAAAGCACCTTGCGCTTCACGTCGGCATCGGGCAAGATATAGAGGCGGCCGATGGTATAAGAATTCTTCTTCGCTATACGCTCTAAAACTATTTCCATAAGCATTATATTTTAATGTGTAAACATCCCAGTAAACTAACTCAAATCCAGCCCGTCGCGTCTGTACTTAAGCTTCGTAAAACTGTGATAACTGTTATTGTGACTGTCATTGCTGCCACGTCTTATATATTTTCTGTATACCCAGGTAGCCAGCAGATGAGCCGTACCCTCTTTCGGCAGCCCCAAGGCATTACGTGCATCCACCACCTGCTGCTCTGTAAACATATCCGGCAGCGCCTGGAGAAGATTGGAAGGCCCGCGCTTGTTGGAATGCTCACCCCTGTTGGCAGAATTGCGGATATCCTCCTCGAAGAACCGCATCTTGCACCACAAGTCATAACGCTCGCTCCAGCGGATGAAATCCTCAATCTCCTCCTCCCATCTGTAGCCATTTGCCACATAAAGCACACAAGCCTTCAGATAGGCAATCACATTGGCACGGAAGGTGAAATTCTCGTAGATTCTGTTCTGCATAACCTGCGAAAAATCAGCATTCTCCTCACTCAGTTTATCTGCCAAGGCGTATGCTTCCGGGCATTCTATCAACCCCGTGGCAGCACAGAGGTTCTCGATATACGGCTTCAGCTTCTTTCTAAACTGATCGTCGTAGTTGCCATACACAGGAACTCTCTCGCCGATTTCTCTTTCGGGAATCGTACAGAAATTGATTCTGCTCAGCGGTCCGTCGGTCAGCACTTTTGAAAAGTAACGCTGTCCCTTCTCGATGGTGGTGGAAGCATTCCAGTTGAAGCGTATGGTAACACGCTCGGTAACACTCTGAAGTCCGACTCTTGTTTGTCCATAGATATTACCCGGGTCAAAAGCAAGACACATAATTCGGAAGTGCTGATTTCCAATACCCCTCAAGGCATCAAACTGATCTATTTCGTTAAGCGAAGTATAGAGGAAGTGTTCTTTAGCCTCTGCTGTACGCATCACGAAAGCCGGATTAGTCATGTCGGCATCAATCTCTTGAATAATGAGATTGTCTGGACGCTTGCGTTTATCCTTGTTGGCTCCCTTGCGCATCATCTCTTCCTTCCACTCCTTTTCACGCTGCAGGTTTTCCATGTCGCGCTTACGGATATCCTCCATAATCATCGAAATCGGCATCTGCACGCAGCTTTTACCAGCACCTGTACCAGCTAACAGACAGCACATTAGGGTAGCTTCATGCTCCACATTATCAATGTATCTGAATCTTGTTTTCCAGAGGTGTGTAGCCAGAGGAGGGAAGATGGCGCAAGCCACGGCAGGCTTGTAGATATCAGGAGACTGGGATACCAGGAGCTCTACGAGCTTGGGGAGTTTCTTGGGCATGGGTGGAGCTGGTGGATATTCATCTTCGCCATCATTACCTTGAGCATTGAGGTTTGAGCTTTTAACTTTAAACTGTAAACTGTCAACTTGCTGAATGGCCTGTTTCTCTGCCGTAGCATTGATACGGATTACATCACGAGAGAACGGCTTCGAACTGTCTCCATATTTTGCATAGAAATCATGAATCAGCTGGTGGCAGTCACGCTCCCCGTAATAGCTCGGCATCTTCTTTGCCACCACCTTCATCAGCTCGTCCTCTCCCATTACTCTAGATGCTCCTGCGCTCATGATAGCGAGCAGGGAAGAGTGTCTCGAACCCACGGTATCGATATCCATCCCCTGCAATCCCGCCGCCTCCTTGAAGAGTTCGAAGGCTATGAGATTCTTCTCACTAGCGGTATTTTCATTCATCGGATTTTCTTCATCGATTTTCTTCATCGGATTACACGGAGGAATCGGAACATTCTTGCTTCCCGGATTACGCACGGAATTTAAACGGATTTGGCCTTGCGGCCATTGGCTAGCGCCTTGAGTTCCTGTATCAGCCGAGCAGCCATCCGCATCAGCCAAGCCACTCCCCCCACCTAAGGCGGCTAAGGTTCCGTTTAAATTCTGCGGCGAATAGCCTTCCGATAAGGCGGCTAAGGTTCCGTTTTTTCCGCGTAATTCCGATGAAGAAAAAACAGATGAAGAAGCTCTGCCGTCAATCGTCAATCCACGCTTCACGAAAGCCTCTCTTCTCAACGAAATCTCCTCTACGGGCAGCACCGCATACCAATCCTTAGAACGGTAAATCTCGGAATCCTTATCCGTGATGTAAATCATTCTCTCGGGCGATATGCAGCTCTCATCATAAGGCACGCCCAGCGCCTCACAATACGCCTTCTGCGTCTCCTCTATCGTCATGCCCACTGGCATACGGATATCAATATGCAGCTTCTTTCGGGCGGAATACTCCAGATGCAGCAGCATCCCCTTCCAGATGGTGTCGCTGCAATTCAGAGCCCTCGCACGCTCAATCGCCTGATCCACATACTCCTTCTCATCCACATCCACGGTAGTCTGAAAGAGGAAAGCCGTAGGATCAGCATTATCCTGCGCCCTTCGATTCTTCAGAAAACGATAGTAATGCGCACAACGGAAAGGCAACTGCCCCTTGATTCTCTGTTGCGCCTTGGCGATCTTGGCCTCATCAGCCCTGTCCACGCTGCGAATGGACTTCTCACCACGAATCTGCAGCACCATCTCGTGCAGCCAGGGCAGCGAGATGGTCTTGTCATACTCCGCAAGGGGCTGGCAGCTAGCGCTGCCCTTGTTGCCCCCTCGGAACCCGTTGAATGCAATCAGATGTTGCATCGTGTCATTTTGTACACTCATTTTAACTATAAAAAATTAAAAACGTTTTTACTAAACTCTCGCAAAAATCCGTGTAATCCGTGAAATCCGTGCCTAAACCAGACACCTATCCCAGATTCTTCACCTCATACATTTCAGCGAGTTCCCAGAAACGCTTCACCAGGTCGTGGATAAACTTTCTGCCCTTCTCGGTCCATACCAAGTAAGTGCTCGTCACCACTTTACCCACCTTACGCTTCGTTCCGTCGCCGGCAGGCGCCATAAAGGCACGATATTGGGTGCGGCTCTTCGCCAGCCCCATGTGCGCATAATCCGCATAGAGCATATACTGCCCACTCTGGTAATACTGCACATGCAGGGAACAGAGCGAGCGGTTCAGCTCCTGCGCCGTGATGCCCAGCTCCTTAGCCACCTGGGTGGTGGTGAAGCACGAAACGGAATCCAGCACATTATCCGAATACATCGCCTTAGGCAGAAGTCCGTCCACCTGACGCTCCAGAGCCACCACATTCTGTCCCTGGATAGCCATGCGGACCATCTGGTCGTTCACCTCCTCGTTGAGTCGATGAATCTCCTCATCCTGTTCGCCGATGAGTTTCTTGTCGAGTCCCATCTGCACTTCCTGCTGATGCAGTTTTGATTTCTGCTCCTCCATCAGCTTCTTCTGCTCTTTGAGCAACTTCTTCTGTTTCTCCAGCAGGTTCTCCTTTTCCTTCAGGGTAGCACGGAGAATCTGTTCGGCACTGCGAATCATCTCCTCCTCGCTCTCCCCTTCATTCACCGGGATATAACCGCCCGTCTTGCGAATCTGAGGCAGTACCACCGAGGTAACCCAATCCTTAAACATCACTGCCGATGGCAGCTTGGAACCCAGCACCAGGGCATAGAATCCGCTCTCGTTAACGAAGATCATCGGAGTCAAACGTTTAGCAGGAGTTCCATCCTTCTTCTTACCCACCTCTACCCATACGCAGCGTTTCGCTGCATCATGTGGGTTAACATGCTGTTTTACAGCCAAATCCGCTCTTTTATATCCCAGCGTATCACACAAATCCTTAGCACAGAACCAAGGTTCGCCCTTCTCATCAGTAGCCATGCGAACCATTCCGAACTCCGGATTTTCGAACACACACACCGGTGCCGCCTTCTTATTTTTAGAAGACTGTGCACCACACTTGGCAGGGCCAGCAGCCTGGCTGCCCCCCACCTTCTGACTTTTTGAATTTGTCATAACGAATAAAATTAATGTTAAATAAAAAAGTAGGAATTAAAAATTGTATCAGCCTTGTCAAAGAACGATGGGCTGATACGCTGCGCCAGCTACAACCTGGCACGAAATCTATGCCAGCATCCTGGCAATAGGAAACGGAAAAGCCCCGAATCCCAGAACACGGCTCGTTCTGAAATCCGGGGCAAAAGTACGGAGTTTTTCCCAACCTCACCTAGTACCCGGCTAGTACCACAGTACTAGGTAGTACTAGAAAATAATCATTAAAACGGCAGTTTTCATGCCAAAATCAACCCAATATAGGCTTGATTTTCTTATCAAAGTCTATTATCAACGGCATATTCATAGCTCTGTTACGCCCCGACTTCAAAGCCTTGGCGCTCAGATGCCAGAATGCACCCATCACCACCCAAACATGGGCTATGTCTAACTTAAAGGCTATCTGATATGCCAAATATCCCTTCTGTGCCCATGAAAGACGAAGCGGCTGAAAATCCTCATCCAGCAAGTGGATGTCACGGAGCGCCTGCAGCACGCGAAGAGCCTTCTCCGTATGCAGCAACTCCATTTCCGGATCCTCTTTCGCCTGAGAATCTTCATCTGGAAAGTGATCATCTCCACAAGAGCTCATGCCTTTATCCTCTGAGTTTATGCCGTCAGAGGATAAATCTTTCTGTTTATCACCAGCTATCTCTTCGACAGCTATCTTGAAATCCTGATGCGACAAATCGGCTATGCCGGTCAGCACCAGGAGAACTTGCTCAACGATACCCGCATCAACTATCAAAGTCAAGCGAGTTTGTTTGTGTATTGCCATAATTTGTAATTTTATGGTAGAGCAATACAGAATGAAAGCTTTCTCCTATTCATTCTACCGGTTATTAAAAACCCTTAAAAAAGGGATAGTCATTTCTATTTCGTTTTCCTTATCTATCTTTACTATTATCTACTGCTTTTCGTGTGTTTATCCTGATTTTTCAAGTAGTCTTAAACGACAAAAACACGAGAAACCCGCCTCCGACAAGCGTTTAGCTCGTCAAAGGCGGGTTATCCGTTTTTCTTCATGGTTGCAAAGATAATAAAAAAACTACAAACTGCAACTTTTTTTCCCAAGATTTTTTCTATTTTTCTCTTTTCTTTCTCTTTCCCTATTCTTTTCCTTCTATTTCTCTTCTATCTACATCTTTTTCCTCCCCTGTTTCCTCCCCTCCAAAAAGTCTCAACATCTAGGAGGGTACAGGGTATCACACGTTTTTATCGCCTAAAATTCATCAGTTCATTACCGGTTATAAATATAGGCTGTCCTTCTGAAAACGCGATAGACTTACTCATACATTTCTCCTTATCATAAGCTATTATTTGCTCTATATTAAATTCTCCAAGGGTTATTTCTTCATCAAAGAAATAGCAAAGGTAACGCTCATGACCAGGATTGACATATCCTTGTTCTATCATTTGTTCCTTTGTCAACTCACCTATATTCTTAACACGGAAGGCTTTAAACACTCCATCTTCAATCTTGTCATAATCATAAAGAATCACAAATTTGGCATGTCGAACATATTCTCGGCTCTTAACAACACCACCTTTTTCATCCTTTCCCAAACGAACATTGTAGGCATCATCACGCTTACCTCCTAATCGGCTAAATATCCAATAATATTGCTTTGCCCTACTAAAACCACCAATAAGGAATGTAGTATCAGGATAATTTTCCAGATAATGCATAGTCAAGAACTTCTTTGGAATCTCACAATGTGGCCTCGGCTCAACAATAGGCATAATATCTTCAGGGAGAGTTCTTGGATCAACACCCAGTTCACATGGTGCTATGAAAAAAGCTTGCTTCAACTTAAAGAGAACCTTGTCATTCTCGTCAGCAATACGCTGATAAGCTTCCTTTGCCAATCTTCCATTGTTTCTATAATATTCCAACTCCTTCTCTGGCTTACGTAAAGCCAAAGAGAAGTATTTTTGATCACTCCCTTCTCTATTATCAAAAGGATGAAAAACTTTACCCAATGTCGCCTGGAAATTATTCTTAATAAAACTTTCCGGGTTCACATCTGCATGAGCAGTAATAGCATAGAAGTCAAAATTATCTTTCAACATCTGCTGAATTTCTTTACGAAACATCATTCTCACCTTCTTGCGCCAGGCAGCTTTACTATTTGGGTTATTTCTTCCATATAATGCTACGACAAAAAGGAAATTTACATCATAATGAGCCAAAAGAAATGTATCCCTATCAAATAGGCGATTTTCAAACTGCCTGCTCAAATAATATTGTTTCTTTCCATTCTTTGTATCTATCAGATGAATGTCATCATCTGCTCGAAGTACATTCTGATTAGCAGAAATAAAGAAGTTAGGAATTATATTATACCCTTCCGTTTCTTCATCCCGCAATTTAATATGTCCAACTTGCTCTTCCTTTTTACCATCATTAAACAAGTCAATATTCCACTGTATTACATTTCTAGCATAAGTAAATTGCTTATAAACACTAGTTGAATCCAAAGCGTTGCCACGCTTATAGTATTTAGAATCACCAATATAATAAATATCCTTATCATTGTCATTATTTGTCAACTCATGATATTGGTACATGTGATCAACACGCTTACCATCTGGCTGATCAATAAGTTGCTTTGGCAAGCATTGGTCACCAGCAAGAAGTTCATCAATAATCGACTCAAACACAACATTAAAACTCTTGACCATCAGATATTCCTTTTTATCCACATTGAGTGTAATCGTATCTGGGCGGTCAAAAAATGCATAACATAAATTCCACAGTTCAAGAGCTTTATCCGAAAAATATTTATATTTAATTTGTTTCAAACGTCTTTTACCAAAGCCACCAATATATTTTTCAAACTTCTTTCCCTTTATCAAAGAAAAATTAACGTTCATATGAACAGGAAAGCCAAACTCGTCATGTATGTACTGCAATATGCTAAAATAGATAATAAGCAGCTCTTCATCGAAATTAATCTGGCGTTTTTTGTTTACAGGATTCAAATAGTTTACTTCTTGTCTGGAAGTACCCAACATATCCTCTTGAATAATGGCAGACGACCTTGCTATAGTTCTAGTCCAATTGATTTTATTAAAACCAGAATGCAAGTTCTTCAGAACAAACATTACAAAACTTTCGTTATGCTTATTCCATTCTTGTATAGCCAAGAGGACATCCAAAAAGGTATTTGCCTTACGCTTTTTCATGTGTCCTAACATAGGAGCTTGCTTGCACAAGACAATACTTGGTTGATTCTTTTTTCCACCCATGCGATCATATTCATGATCTTTAAAGACTGAGATAGCCCTATATATCCACACGCTTAAATTGTAAATAAAAGACCTCTCTTCAGAACTCAACTCTGTACACTTCTCTGCATTAATCAAATTTTTAGGCTCAATATGTCCAAACACCAATTCCTTACCTAAAGTTCCTTCCAACAAAACCTTTGGTAAGATAAAAACACAATCATTCACATCAGGATTGTCGTTAAAATAGTAGCCAACATAATTTAAGCTTACTTTTTTATCAACATTCTGATGTACCCCAAAACCTTCGAGGACATCCTTGACGTCCTCTAGGTCATATTGGTATTCTTCGATTAGTATGCGCATAACGTAAAATTCTACTATTCAGAGATAATATTGCCCCACTTTCTTGCTATCTCAATAAAAGGAATTCTATTCTTCATACTCCAGTAACGGTTTACAAAGATTCTTCCACGACTTCCCAAATCAACGATAACAGGTTTTTCTTCTTTCGACTTCTCTTTACAACGTTCTTCGTGTTCGATTTCTGTCTCAATGATAAACCCACCCTTAATTTTATCAAGCATACCTTGGCATTCACCATTGATAGACTCAACAATTTGTTCTACACTATCTTCTGCATGATTATCTGCATATTTTTTTACCAAATCACCAACTACATAAAACATTTTTTTCGGTTCACCACCATCTAAACGGAAAAGAGGAGAACCTTTTTTCGCCGATTCAGAATTATCATCATCGGCAAAATCCTGAATAAGTTCATCTTCTCCTACAATGTTAATGAGAAATTGGCGAAGGGCAGATTTAGAAACAACAGTCGCTCCAGCCTCATCTATAGTATAAAAATCTTCGAATGAAGGTTCTCCTGTAGATGTATCAAGTTTGAATATGGATGTATCACCATCCTTAAAGACATCATTCCACAAATAGAACAACACCTTGCCTACAAACTTTTCCTCACTGACAACAACATCATCTTTATCTGGTTTACAGAAGAAATAACCAAGTTTTTTATCATCACTATTGGTCTCTTCTGCTATATTCTTGTTGATTTCAGATACAAACTTCCACCAATCACAAGCCTCTGAACCGCATTTTATCATCCATCCCTTACCGGCATCAGCAATCTTAATATATTTCCAATCCCAACGACGCTTAAAGGCAGAATCTATAGGGAACAAAGACTGGTCACTAGTATTCATTGTTGCCCAAATATACAAATTTTTCGGTAACAGAAGTACTCTTCCACTCTGCACATCTTCAGATAGGGTCTTCCCAGAATTACTTACATAATTCTTCACAACACCCTCTATTGCCAAATCATTCTCTAACTTGTATTCTACATCTGTACTAAAAGCATTCTCTATTTCTGCCTGCAAGTCTGCATCAGCTTCGATGGGATAAGAAGAAAAGCCATTACCGCTACGGTCCAACAGTTGGAACAAATCTCCGAAGATTTGTGCACAATTACCACGATTGATTTCTTCTATTACCAAGAACTGAGGTTCAACCTTATCTAAAGAACCCGCAGAATATTTCTTCCAAGCAGCAAGATACGCTTTCAAAAAAGCCTGCTTAACAAATTTATATGTAATGCGAGGCTCTTTTACAACTTTATTGTTGTCATCAACTACAACATGCCCATCATGATTTCGCAACTCAACTTTCGTCATGATTGGTTTATATGAACCAACGAATGTTGAATAGTCACTATCCGGATGGAACGTAGTTCGAATAGTAGAAGAATTATTCGAGCATGTAATTTTATTTATCTCATAAGATTTTCCCGTTCCAGGCGCACCATAATAGATTTGCTGGAGACTCATTTTTTGTAACATATTCATTTTTATCTTATCGATTTTACTTTTCAGAAACGGCCAAGTAACATTTGATTCGTCAAAGGGGATTAATGTATCAAATTTTATATAACCACAGTCGTTCCATAACATAGCAGACAGGCCCTTGTTCATTGGCCATTCATCACTTACTTGATTACGATAAAACCAACCTGCCCAATATTCTTTATCGCTACTTCGCAGAATAAAAACTATTATAGGATTATGTTTTTCATCATAGTCCACAGATGGGAAACCACTATTTTCAGGTTTCCACGCCATAATTCTGTTCTCATTATTCTGCTCTCTTAACGAATTAGAAGATTGTCTGCGAGAAGAGACTACTTCCTTTTGTTGTGTTCTACCTAAAGACAGACTATTCACATAAAATGTCCACTCAAAACCATTTGCATTAACAACACCATCACTCAAGAAGAAATCCTTAAAATCCTCATCAGAAATACTTCCTTTAGGAAAATCAATATAGGTCTGACTTCCACCATTTACAGAATTAATAGTGTTAGTTATTGCCTTAAACTCATTTGGAGTCAATTTGCGATATATTAAACATTCTGCCTTCATACTTATCCATTTTTATGTAAATAAATTAAATATTCGGTCAACTCCAATCCCTTGGTACTATTGTTACTTCTAAAACGTTTATATCGTATTTCATGTACCTTTACTTGACCATATTGGCTCAAGAAATCAACCAAATCATGTATTGGAAGTAAACCGTCTTCACTATAGCTAATAAATATATTGTCACATTTCAAGTTTCGAATAATCAGATCAAAAGAGCTTCTTACTTTAACTTTTGAGCAGAAGTTTGAATATTGATCCCTCCAAGGGCGAAGCCCACTTTCACCAACAGCATCTGGTTCATCTTCCCTTGCTAAAGTTTCCAAGATATGATAGTTTGCAGCATATTGTCTTTTTATATATGGAGGGTCGATATAACACACATCTGCCTTCAAGCAACAAGCAATTTCTTCTGCATACCCTTTCCTTATTTCATGACCATCAATATTCTTATCCGAATCAAATACAGTAGGTTGTAGAACTATAGGATCCATAGCACGTTTTACAAAATGCGACAAGTAATGCCCATAAGTACCAGCTATATTCGCAACATCATTAGCAGCCATTATCAAATCATGCAAAAGTAAAGAGTGTTCTACGTCTGTTATTAACTCTTTTTGTTTCCATTCCTTGATTTCCCTACGTATCGAATCTATTTTTGCAGCATTTTCAGAGGAGAAATACATTCTCGGTTTACAACCTGCACTTGGAATACCAGCTGGAGAATACTCTTTGACAAAAAAACCATTGACAGGCTCTAAGTTATTAAGATAGGAAATAACATCTTTATATGTACATTTCTCACCCAATATAGTTTTTAACCTTTCGAACTTGGGAGCCTCATTCAATTTTAAATTAACCACGAGATGGTGGTACGAATAAGTCATAACATCAGAAGCAATGACTCGGAAGCCATGCTTTCGAAGTGCTAAAGAAAAAAGGCCAGTTCCCGCCATTAAATCTATAACAGAATGAGCGTTAGGACATTCTGCTAAAATATACTCTATTAATGTCTTTGCCAATTTATCTTTTGACCCTATATATCTATAACCCATTATCAAATATATCTTTAGAATTTATTTTTAACAATCTCTTGAATGGTATCATTTGTTGCACATTTTTTATTGTATCAAAAATTACATTATACTGCACTTCTGTCAACCCAAAGAGATTTGCGATTATTCTTTCTATCTTCAAGTCTACATTCTGTGGAAAATCATCTGTTTTTTCACAAGAATACTGCTTTACGAATTCTGTTATTTTTTTTAATTGACTTCGAATTTCTTCATCAGAGGTGTCTATCTTTGGGAATGGCAACGCAGCCACATCTGACTGTGACAAATAAGCATGGGTTTTCCAACCATTGCTGCCATGTGAAACAATTATAAAATATGTTATCACCCTCGAATTCAAAACTGCCAGAATTACTTCATTGGTTATAACTGAATCCAAGTTTACTTTTCTTTTCAATATATACACCACCTGGTTTGTCAAACAGTTATCATAGTCTATTCCTGCTGTTATACCTACACCAGTCTTTCGAACAAGGATTTTAGAACCCTCATACAACTGTTCTTTTTTATAATTAATTCCATTATAGCCCATTTCGATAAATTGTTTAGCAACTGTATTATATCGAAAAATTGTATCTCCAGTAATAAACTTCTTAGCATTATGTCTTAATTCTTTAGATACAATTTTACGAATAACCACATCATCTGCAGCAAGTTGCTTCTTGCAATGAGGACATTTTATTGCATTTATCATTTTGGGTTCTGGAAACCATTTTCCACATTTCTTACATTTTATCACAACCCCTTTTTTGGATAATTCTACTCCTCTTTGACTATCTGTAACCTCTCCAATTTTTGAGCACAGACGTAACTTGGAAAGTAATTCTACATCAACAGATGAAACATCTGTCAGAAACGAAAAATTCGAATCCAACATCAATCTTACAGGAACTACATTTACGAATTGTCGAACAGCCGTAGAAAGTTCCAATTTGTGTGTCAAAATCTGTTTTTTTATTTCTTCAGGAAGATGAAAACACTCTATATTGTAATCTAATGCCTGTCTTTTTATCCCAAACAATAAAGTTACAGCAATACTCACATTTTCAAAAAAACCCTCACCAATTCTTATTATTTTTTTGATGGTTGTATTCTGAAATAAGAATTTTCTAATTGGAGTATGTTCTAATCCATAAATAGAATCAGGTACTATAATCGCATAACAACCATTTTCATTAAGGTTGTTTATCGATGTTTCTATAAATAGATCATATATATCAAACTGTCCCTTTGCTGTAAGAAAATCAGAAGATAGTTTTTTATATTTACTCTTATCAGTCCCCCATGGAGGATTGCTCACAATAAAATCAATCCCATTAGGAAGATACTTTTGCTTTAACTTTCTCCACCCTATAGAATTTTCATTTTCATCCAACGGATACAATGCATCTGTATTTAGGAACTTAGATTGTACCTTTTTCTTCGAAAAAGCTGACATTGAATTATCCACGGCACATTTCTCAACATCAATACCTACATAATTTGCCTTGACATTCATCATTCTGGCAAATTTCTCGAAAGCTGAAAGCAAAGAACTATCACCCGTCGCAGGGTCTACGACGGTATACACTCTCTCTTCATCAATATTTAACAAAGATAACAGTGTAGAAGCTAGTAAATCAGCAAGAGAATGTGGAGTATAAAATGCTCCAAGTTCTTTGCGTTCTTGCATTGTATACATATTTTTACTCTTTATTCTTTCTTAATTCTTTTATTTGTCCTATCTGTATTCCATCTTCTGTTCGCCAACGTTCCCACCCATTATGCGACCCATGAAGGATAATGCAGGCCGCCGTGGATAACGCAGTACCGTTTGTTCGCTTAGGATAAACAAAATAGTTTGTTTTAAAAACTATATTTGCCCCTTCCTCAGCTATGACACCCGACTCCAGAAGTTCATTTCTAAGTAACTCAACATCTTCATATAGAGCAGGATTGGAAACGCTTGTACATAGTTCTGAGCCAGCAAGAATCTCCACACTACCATTATCTGGATAGTAGTATCCCCTGGCAGATACCTTATCACTGTCTATCCGTATCGCAAACTTAGAAATCAAAGACTCTTTCGCCTCATAATATGGGTAGAGGCTAGCAATCTTTGATATCAACTCTTGCGTTCGATTCTCTATATCCCCTATAAGCCAATGTTCTTTTTTCAGGATTTCCTGATTAATCCTAAGATGACCAGTAGAAGCCAGAATCTTGTTTTTATATTCCCAAACCTTATTGCTCATTTTACTGTTGTCACTCTTAGATGCCAAGGTAAGGTTACCTAGACGATGAACATTAGAATCGTAGGTTTCCTTATCTACAGCCAACTTCTCATACCATTCCATTGTTGCTGTCTGCGGCATCAGATGTTCTATGCTCAGATGAGAAAAGTCAACTGGCGCTGGATTATTATCCATTTCCAATTTGCGGAAGAATATTGTAACCCATGTACGAAGACTATACATATTCGCATTCTGAATGCGATCACGTAATCGATTATCATCCGGCATTTCTTGTGACGTACCCTTATTACGATTGACTAAGTTTTTCTTGAATATCTCAACAATATTTTTATAACTTCCATCGCAATCTGCCATAGTTTCCTTCAATAATAATGGGAAATAGCGGGTAATATCACTAGTGTCCATACCGCAAAGTGCTCTACGCATCAAATACGAGTTAAGTATCGATAATATCTCTCCAAACTGTTCTGCCGTTATGTGATCCTTTCCATTGTTCACCTTAGGATCATAGAGAGCATACAACTCCATCAATAATGGAGCAGGCATATCCGACAAGATAAAACGGAATTCTTCTAATGGCTTCTGAAGACCCTTGTCTTGTGATATAACCGGAGCTTTGTATAGGGCGTTATAATACCCAGCATATCTCACTATCTCCTTGAATATTTTTTCGACCCCATATTCAGCAGAAGAAGCTCGAAACCATTCTGTGAATGAACGATACACATTGCTCTTGTTGACAAGACTTTGTCTCTTAGCCATAATAAAGAAACGGAAGAAAGACTCTAATTTTCTTGAGTCGGATGAAACCAGAAGTTCCAAGCGCTTCCAATATTTCTCGTAATACTTTTCCTGCAGATCAGTATTAATCGGCATAAGTATATAGTTCCGAATCAAATCACTGGCTGTAAGTTTTGCTCCTGTAGCATTGATGCTTTCGAAAATATTCTGAGGATAATCATCCTTCCCTATAGGAACACAAACTATATATAGCTTATTGATTGCGTCCAACATTTCCGTAAAGGTATATTTCTCAAGCATTTTACCCAATCTTTCTCTGATATAGCAGAAATTCAAATAAACATTAGATTTCTTATCTGTTATAAAATCGAATTCACGAGTTACTATCTGCTGATATACTTTATCGTCAGAAACTAAAGGTTTCAGTTTATACTTATTCGGCCCACCAAACTGATTAACCAAATACATTTTTTCCAACTTTTCTGCATCATCAGCCATATCTTTCTGAAGCATGAGCTCCTTTAGTGCATACATCAACAGGAATATGGTAGTAAGCCTTTGCTGCCCATCAATTACGGAACGTTCACGTTGGAAAGCAGAGAAACTTGTCTCTAAGTAAATCATGATGCCCAAGAAATGTTTTGTTCTTTCACCACTAAGTATCGATGAAATATCTTCCATCAACTGTTTAACTTCCCTATTTGCAGTCCAGGTATAGTTACGTTGATAGGCAGGGATTACATATTGTACCCCCGTACTTCCATAAAGAAGTTCCATTAAACCGACCTTAACAGGTATATTCTCTTGCATCATATCTAAATAAACAATTAATTTTGCAAAAATACAAATTAATATTGAGAAAACAAAAAATATAAGTATAAAAAAAGATAATATTTTTTCAGGGTTTCTTGTGAAAGTTCAAAAAATATATGGTGGAGGCTTGAAGACATCAGAAGTTTTTATCAAGGAAATGAGCAAAACAAGGTGCTTTATAAAGCTTTTGCCCTTTCAGGGCGCAGGGCGAAATGCGATGATACCCAGGGCGATGCCCTGGGCTACGAGCTTCTGCCCCTTCAGGGCGTGGGGCAAGCCGAAAAGGTATAGCCGAAATATACACTACACCAGGAGCGGCTTCAATTCTTCTTCTGTCAATTCAGTTATCTGCATGATTTGAGACCAAGACATACCCATTACCAACAAGTTACGGGCTATTTCCAAACCTTTAGATAATTCACCTTCTGCACGACCTTTAGCTATTCCTTTAGCTATTCCCTTTTCCTCTCCTTCAATATAAGAGCCATAAAGACCAGAGTAGTAGTCGTCAACAGCCTTGATACTTTCATCGTATTTTTCCCGCTCCTCACTACTCAAGTAACGAACATCTGGCAATTTTGCAAGATGATCGAGCATCTTCTTTTGTTCCGCTAAAGGCAAATTTTTAAAGACTTCATCCATTTCCATATACTTCGATACATATAATCAATTTTTCAATGCCAGTTCTTATTTCCTCATTTTCTGAATTTCTTCCAGCGGAAGTTCTGTGGCCGTTGATACTTGCGCTTCAGAAAGCCCCATTGACAAAAGGCGGTAAGCTGTGTCTATCTTTTCTTTAGCCATTCCTTTCTCCATACCTTTTTCCTCTCCTTCAACATAAGAGCCATAAAGCCCGGAGTAGTAATCATCGGCAGCCTTAATACTCTCATCGTATTTTTCCTGCTCCTCACTACTCAAGCAACGAACATCTGCCAATTTTGCAAGATGATCGAATATCTTCTTCTGTGCCGTAAACGGCAATCTTTCCAATACTTCCATATATTTCAATACATAAATCCATTTTTCAAAACCCGTCACGCATTCTTCCTCACTCTTATCAAAGAAAGGAAGAGAAAGATAGATGAAACGAAGCTTGTCAGAAAAAACGGAGTCGCTAGACTTCTCCCTCAAAGCAACGTCTGTCCTAAACTTTGTCACCTCATGCTCCCTTGGCATAAAATTCATGATGCAAACCACATAAACCGGCACAAACTGGTATAAAACAGCAGTGCGGACACCAGCTTCATCAAACTTCTTGCGCTGGGCAACAAAAGCCTTACTAGCATAATAGATGGAACGATTCACAAAGAAGGGTACCCATCTGTTCTGCATCTCAACGATGAAATGCTTATCATCGTCGGTTACACAATAGATATCAAAGATGCAGCCACGGAGATCATTAGTATCTCCAAGCTGTTCCTTATCCTTGAATGTAACGTCCTTGATTTGAAACTCGCCTTCAAACAAGTCGTTCAAAAAATTAATCAGCAAGTCCTTGCTGAACTCTTGACCGAAGAGACGCTTGAAGCCCCAATCGGTAAAGGGGTTGATGTATCTACCCATAATTTATCGTTTTGATTCTACAAACCTGCTGCAAAGATAAACTTTTATTTTGAAACCTGCAAGAAAAAAGGGAGAAAAAATCCCATTAAAAATATCATGAGCCAAAGCATATTATCAAAAAGAGTTTTACAATCTTATTTTTCATTCGTATTCTGGAAACATCAGATGCAAGCCAAAACAAGCTATCACAATAACAGTTATCACAGTTTTTTAAAGGGCATTCTATACCGAAGGTAGAATTGTTAATTCTTTTAACTATAGATATAATATAATATATAATATTTATATTATTATATTATATCTATAGTTAGTTTTTGATTGAGATTTGGAAAAGTGGTTTGAAAAACTGTGATAACTGTTATTGTGATAGTTTGAGATAAGAACTCATAGTTTTTCCCTCAGCTAAACTATGTTCTCTTTCTTGCTAAAATATGAGTTAGCTTTATTAACGAAATTCGGAATCAGGGGCTGCTGAAAATCGGCCCTTATCGCCACCCGAAATTTGGTGGTATCAGAAAAAAGCCGTACCTTTGCATCGTCATTCAGAAGAAAGGCGCCTGATGACCAGTTAAGGGAGCCATAGGATTCTTTCGGGGATTCTGCTGATGACAAAGAGAACAATAATCATTAATCATTAATCACTAAAAAGCTTATGGGACAAGGAAACATTAAGTATCGTAAAGTAAAGCGCACCCCTCAGACGGGTGAGAACGCTGGTAAGGAACTCTGGTATGCCACCGTGGTTACCGACAGAGAGATGAACTTCGAGGAGTTCGTGGATCACATTTCATCCCACAACTCGCCTTACAGCCGCGGCACCGTGCACGGCGTGATGATGGATATGCTCGACTGCCTGAAGGAGCTTATCCTCGACGGCAAGAGCGTGCGTCTGGGCGACCTGGGCCTCTTCTCCATCGGCATGAGTTCGCGTGGTGAGGTGAGCAGAGACAAGGTTACTTCGGCAAGCGTGGAGGGCATCCATCTGCTGGTGAAAAATACCAAGAACTGGAGTAACAGCGAGCTGAAGAAGCTCTGCAAGATTACTGCCTACGACGCACGTGGCGGCGAAGAGACCGATGGAGGCGGAACCTCAGGTGGTGGAAGCAACGGAGACGGAACCAACGGCGGTGGCAGCGGCAACACCCAAGGTGGCGGAACCTCGGGCGGCAACACCAGCCAGGGCGGCGGAACCGACCAGGGTTCTACCGGCGGAGGCGACAAGGGCGACGGTGATTCTACTGACGTAACTATCTAGAGCAAGCCCCTTCGGGGGCTACTCTTTCATCCTATCACATCTCGAAAAAAATTAACCACTAATCACCAATCATTAATCACTAATCACTAATCATTAATCACTAAAAAGAACTGCCTATGAAGAAGGAAACATGGAAGACTGTTATTCAGATTTTAATCTCTATTCTGACTGCCGTAGCCACTTCGCTCGGAGTCACGAGCTGCATGAGTTAAAAAAGTTGTAGAAAAAAAACGAAAAAAGAGGGTGTGTCATAAGTACATGACACACCCTCTTTTTTTATATATTTATCTTCTTATTCAGAATATTATTCTCCATCCTCTGCCTTCTTGCGGCGAGAGATGCGCTTGCGCTTTGGCTTCTCCTCTACGGCTGGAGTCTCAATCTTTACACCTGCCAACTCTGGGTCGATGAGGATACGGCCGCAATACTCACAAGGGATAATCTTCTTGTGCATCTTGATATCCAACTGGCGCTGAGGTGGAATCTTGTTGAAGCAACCACCACAGGCATCACGCTGCACGTATACGATGCCCAGTCCGTTGCGGGCACCCTTGCGGATACGCTTGAAACTGGCGAGCAGACGTGGCTCAATCTTCTTTTCAAGCTCAAGAGCCTTCTCTGTAAGGCGCTCCTCCTCTTCGCGGGTCTCAGCCATGATATCCTCAAGCTCAGAACGCTTCTCAACCAATCCGTGCTCACGGTCGGCCTTCTGCTCCTCAGCCTTGTGAAGGTCGTACTCACGCTCACGCATCTTTGCCAAGCCCTCGCGAATCTTCTTGTTGCAAAGCTCGATTTCCAGCTCCTGGAACTCGATTTCCTTGCTCAGAGTGTCGTACTCACGGTTGTTGCTCACGGTCTCCAGCTGGCTGTGATAGCGCTCCAGGCTAGCCTGGGCGTCTGCAATCTCTGCCTGCTTCTGAGCCACTGCGTGGTCGAACTGCTCAATCTCGCGCTGGATGTTCTCGATGCGGGTGGTGAGACCTGCAATGTCGTCTTCCAGGTCCTGAACCTCGAGAGGAAGCTCGCCTCTCAACTCACGATTCTCGTCAATGCCTGACAAGGTTACCTGAAGCTGGTAGAGAGTCTTCAACTTCTCTTCTACCGTCAAATCTGTAGGATCTTTCTTTGCCATAATTTCTTGATTTTATCTTTAAACCTTTATTTCTTTTTTATTATTCTTCTTGATGCTTTGAAGCTTTTTATAAATAGATGATAGGATTGGTGTTGATTTCCGAGATGCAGCATTTGGCATCGGGAAAATTCTCGAGGATGATGCTGCGGAAGATTTCGCTGGTAAACTGCTCACTCTGATAGTGACCGATGACGCAGATCTGAATCTCCTGATCATGGCCGAAATACTCATGATAGCTCATCTCGCCCGTGATGAAGGCATCCGCCCCGGCGGCTATCGCATCACCCAGAAGGAACGAACCCGAACCGCCACAGAGTGCCACCTTGCGGATAGGACGGCGCAAGAGCTGGTTGCACTGCACGCACTCCACGCCGAAACGCTGGCGCAAGAGCAGCACCAGGTCGTCGGCAGCAATGCCCTCGGCAAAATGCTCCTTCACCTCTTCCGAAAGCTTGCCAGCCCGGGCAGCCTCCTGGATATCCTGGTCTGAGATTTCTCCCATCACACCGTTTCCACCCTTCACACCATCCACTTCCTTCTCGCCGCCGAAGAACTGGAGGTTCTGCAGTCCCAGCTTCTCGGCTATCTTGAAGTTCACGCCGCCCTGGGCGGCATCCATGTTGGTGTGCATGGAAACTATCGTTATATCATTCTTGATGGCCTTCACCACCGTGCGCTGCACGTAGTTCTCGTCCGAGATTCTCTGCAGCTTGCGGAATATCAGCGGATGGTGGCTCACGATGAGATTGCAGCCCTTCCGGAGGGCCTCATCCACCACCGCCTCGGTGACGTCAAGACACAACAATGCCCCTGACATTTCTACCGCCTCTGTCAATCCAACTTGCAGGCCGGCATTATCATATCCTTCCTGCAAGGGCAGAGGCGCGTAATGTTCAAGGGCATCAACTACTTGTTTTATTTTCACGCTCCTAATATGTCTTATTCTTAAATTTAGGCTGCAAAGTTAAGCATTTCTCATGAAATTAGCAAGAGTTTCACTAAAAAATTTCAAAAAATTATGGAAGTTGCCGTTTTTTTTATTATTTTTGCACCTATAATTCGATAACTCTTCTTCCAGAAGGGAGAAAGAACGGACTAAACTATGCAACCCACACAAGGGCTGGCTATATAATAAATAATTAAAATTGAAAGCTTATGTATCAATCAGCATTACCTTGCGATTTCGCACTTCCGGCAGAATGGGAGCCTCAGAGCGCCATTATGCTGACCTGGCCACATGGTGGTACAGACTGGAAACCCTATCTCAGGCAGATAACCAACACTTATCTGGAACTTGCCGACATCATCACCCGCTACGAGCAGCTGCTTGTGGTTACTCCCATCGTGGAGAGTACACGCAGAATGCTCGCCGAACGACTCTCTGAGGGTCAGATGAACCGCGTACACCTCTACGAGATGGATACCAATGATACATGGGCGCGCGACCACGGTCCTATCAGCATGGTATCGAGAGGCAGGCGCAACTCGCATGTCATCCCTATCCATCTGCTCGACTTCAAGTTTAACGGATGGGGCGAGAAATTCGCCTGGCAGAAGGACAACGCCATCAACCTGCAGCTCTACTACCAGGGTGCCTTTGATGCGGCGATGGAGAACCACCAGGGATTCGTGCTCGAGGGCGGAAGCATCGAGAGCGACGGAAAGGGTACCATCTTCACCACCTCGCAATGTCTGCTGGCACCCCACAGAAACCAGCCTTTCACACGTGAGAACCTGGATGCCCAGCTCAAGACGTTCTTCTTCGCCAAACAGGTGGTATGGCTCGACCATGGCAACCTGGTGGGCGATGATACCGACGGGCATATCGACACCATCGTGAGGGTGGCTCCGCACGACACCTTATTATATGTGGGCTGCGACGACCCTGAGGATGAGCAGTATGAGGATTTCCAAGCACTGGAGAAGCAGCTGCAGAAGCTGTTCAACTACGAGGGATATCCTTACCGCCTGCTGAAGCTGCCGATGCCGGATGCCATCTACGACGAGGGCGACAGGCTGACTACGGAGAAGGGCAGCAAGGGCGACCGACTGCCTGCCACCTACGCCAACTTCCTGATTCTGAACGGTGCGGTGATTTACCCTACGTATAACCAGCCGGAGAAGGACGAGGAGGCGAAGCGCCAGATTCAGCTTGCCTTCCCGGACAGAGAGGTGATAGGCGTGGATTCGCTCACCATCATCCGCCAGCACGGCAGCATCCACTGTCTCACCATGCAGCTGCCTGCGGGGGCCATCAAGTAAAATCTGCAGGGGGCTATCAGATAAGATTTAAAAAACAAAATTTCATGAAATTAGGATTATTACAACTACACATCACGGCGGACATCGCCGATAACAAGACGCGCCTCGCCGAGGGCATCATCGACCTGGCTAAGCGTGGCGCTGAACTCATCGTTTTGCAGGAACTCCACAACTCGCTCTACTTCTGCCAGGTAGAGGATGTGGAGAACTTCAACCTTGCCGAACCCATCCCAGGGCCATCTACCGAATTCTACGGCAAACTGGCGAAGGATCTGGGCGTGGTAATCGTTACATCGCTCTTCGAGCGCCGTGCGCCGGGCCTCTATCACAACACGGCGGTGGTGATTGAGAAGGATGGAACCATCGCCGGAAAATACCGCAAGATGCATATTCCGGATGATCCTGCCTACTACGAAAAATTCTACTTCACCCCTGGCGACCTGGGCTTCAACCCTATCCAGACTTCGGTGGGCAAGCTGGGCGTGCTGGTTTGCTGGGACCAGTGGTATCCGGAGGCTGCCCGCCTGATGGCACTGCAGGGGGCGGATATCCTCATCTACCCTACTGCCATCGGCTATGCCACCTACGACACCGAGGAGGAGCAGCAGCGCCAGCGTGAGGCGTGGACCACGGTGATGCGTGGTCATGCCGTGGCCAACGGTCTGCCTGTGGTGGCGGTGAACAGGGTTGGCTTCGAGCCGGATCCTAGCGGTCAGACCGAGGGCATCCAGTTCTGGGGCAGCAGTTTCGTGGCAGGTCCTCAGGGCGAGCTTCACTATCGTGCGAGCGACAAGGAGGAAGAGAGCCTGGTGGTGGATATCGACCTGAAGCACAGCGAGGATGTGCGCCGCTGGTGGCCGTTCCTGCGCGACCGCCGCATCGAAAACTACGGCGACATCACCAGGAGATTCATTGATTGAGATAGAAAAAGATTGTAAGGATTTCAGGATATATGGAAAATTTAGAGGTGATGGTGGTGTTATTCATCATCGTGATTTTTGGTTACGTCGCCTGCAAGCTGGGCTATATGGGCGACAAGTTTGACAAGAAGCTTTCCAGCATCGTGGTAGATATCACCTGCCCCCTGCTGGTACTCTCGTCGGTGATGGGAGAAGAACTGCCCGACCGCACGCTCATCCTCCCGCTTCTGGGCATAGGTTTTCTAACCTATATCCTGCTGCTGGTGTTCGGTTTCGGGGTGCCCCGCCTCATCAGCAAGAACCATGACGACCAGGGAATGATAGGTTTTGCCCTGATGTTTGCCAACGTGGGCTTCATCGGATACCCGATCGTTTCAAGCATCTTCGGTGCCAAGGCGATATTCTATGCAGCCCTGCTCAACATGCCTAACACGTTTTTCATCTTCACGGCTGGCGTGATGCTCATCAAGGGCGAATACAGCGTGAAGCAGTTTAACCCGAAGGTGTTGCTGAGTCCGGCGCTGATAGCGGCTGCCGTGGCGGCTCTGCTGGTGGCGCTGGGAGTTCATACGCCCGATGTCATCGCCCGTCCTATTACGATGGTGGGCAACGTGACGGTGCCTGCTGCGCTGATGATTATAGGAAGCAGTATGGCGAAGCTGCCCGTGAGGGAGATTATCGGAAGCCCGAAGGTTTACGTGGCGTCGGTGCTCCGCCTCGTGGCGGTTCCGCTGAGCCTTTACTTCTTCTTCAAGGTGTGCGGCGTGAGCGACGTGGTGAATAACATCAACACGGTGGTGATAGCGATGCCTGTGGCAAGCTTCGGCACGATGTTCTGCCTGAAATACGGCAGAAACCCGTCGCTGATTACGGAAATGACTTTCATCACTACCCTGGGAAGCATCATCACCATCCCCCTGATAACGCAACTTTTCAGCTAGGAAAGGAAGATAGGAATAAACAATCAATATAAAGAAAAGAAATAGAATGAAGAGAAAAATGATAATGAAAACCAGCCGCCTGTTACTTCTAGCCTTGGCACTAGGAGGTGCCAACCAGCAACTGGCGGCAGCACCGATAGAACATATCGGCGACCGATATATGATTCATGTTCCGGAACTGGAACTCACGGGCGAGGAATCGCTGCTCGACGTGCTGATGATGTGTCCCGAGGTGATGACCCTGGATGGCAACAACATCATCGGCGGCGACCCCTTTGCCAATCTATATGGAAAATTCGTAATCCGTATCGACAACCAGGAATACGGACTGGATTACGCTACCCTGCTCCATCATTTCAAGGCGAGAGAAATAGAAACCATCAAGGTTTGCCAGAATGCTGAAGTGATGAAGGGCTGCAGCAGTCTGAAAAAGGTGATTGATATCACGCTGAGAAAAGGCGAGAATGGCGTGAGCGGAAGAGTGGGATTCTTCGGCGATACCTACGGCGGAGGCAAGGGCATCGTGAGCGTGCTGAGCCAGCAGCAGAAGCTTCGCATTCTGAGCCACGTAGAGGGCAGCATGCAGCGGTCTTCTGTCAATTCCCTGGAGGCTTATCCGGGCGATAACGGCAGCACTTCCATCAACCATTATTCGCACGAGGGTGCCAAGCTGAATATCCTCTGGACTCCTACGGAGAAGGATGTACTGGAGGTGGATGCGATGCAGACCTATACCCGCAATCATTTCTCGGGCGATGCAGCCGATTTCGTGCGTGCCTGCCATCTCCAGGCGGATTACACCCGAACCCTGGGCGAAAACGGGTCGAGCATCCTCTTTACTCTGGGTGCCGAGAATATCAGCGACCAGGGGGGAGGCAGTGCATCTCCCTCCCGCAATCATTCCACCTATCCCTTCATGGTGGTGGAATATGCCACGCCTGTATTCTCGCAGAATCTCTGGATTACAGCCGGTTTCGAGGGCGGACTTTCCATAGAGAAGAATTGCGTGAAGAGTTATACCAACCATTCCAACTATCAGGATCTCTATGGTCAGATAGACTATCACATCGGCAAATGGGGATTCATGGTGGGCGACCGCTATCGCACCATCCACTTCCATCCTAAGCAGCTAAAGACGGAAGAGAAGTGGAAGAACACCACGCACAACCACAGCTACACGCTGAGCATCTACCACCAGTTTACCCCTGGCAACACGCTGCAGGGCACCTTCTGCCGCCGCATCTTCAACCCCGACTTCGGCGATTTCATTACGGCGGGCGACATGGAGGGGGCGTGGAAGCCTGCATATACGGCGGATATCAGCGAGCGCCTGGCTTATGTGGCGGAGCTGAAATATACCTACAGCAAGCCGAATCTGGTGGTGAGCACCTCGGTGAAGAACATCCATCAGGATTTGCCGGGCGTGGATAGGGACAACACGCTGGGCATTGGTACCACTGCCTTCTGGCACAAGGGTATTCTGCGACTGACGGCTGGCTTCAACTATTTCTGGGAAAAGGCTGAGGTGTTTGAAACGGATATCAAGCCACAGGGAAAGACTCAGGAATACAGCCACTTTGCGGTTTTCAAGCTGGCTCCCCAGCTTTCGCTGCCTTCGGGCTGGCGCCTTGCATCGAACATGATATGGTGTACCCGCAGGCATACCATCACGCCAAACTATACTCCTGCCAACCTATATGCAGAAATGGGGGTATACAAGACGATTAACAGGCACTGGACGCTGGAGGCCAGATATCATGATATAGCAGGGCAGCATTTCGGCAACAGAGCTGCTATGCTTGGAGGCACTTATTATTTCTAGACAAAACAATTATTTATTTCTAAACAAAACAATAATCCCGGTTTTCCTATTGCTAGGAGAACCGGGATTCTTCAATATAAATTGAAGCTGTTATACTGATACAACCTCATTATGCTGATATGACTCAAATGAAATATTCAAAATGTCTTTGCCTATGGCCAATTTTATGACCATGACAACTCTACGCAATAAATTGCAATATTTATGACAAAATTCAAATTAAATTAAAGGCATTCCTGCCTCTTCGCACTCCTGGCGCATCTCCTCAGGCCAGATACTAGCCTGAATCTCGCCGATGTGTGCCTTGTGGAGCATCACCATGCACAAGCGGCTCTGACCGATACCGCCGCCAATGCTCAATGGCAATTTATCATTCAGGAGCTGCTGGTGGAAATAGAGCTTCTCTCTATCTTCCTTGCCCTCCAGCTTCAGCTGGCGCAACAGGCTCTCCTTATCCACACGGATACCCATGGAACTCAGCTCGAAGCTTCTGCCCAGCACAGGATACCAGATAAGAATATCACCATTCAAACCCACCTTGCCGTTCTCTGCCACGGTGCTCCAGTCGTCATAGTCAGGGGCACGGCCGTCGTGCTTCTTTCCGTCGCTCAGCTTTCCGCCGATACCCTCAACGAACACGGCGCCATATTTCTCGCAGATGGCATCCTCGCGCTCCTTCGGAGTCTTGTCAGGATACATGTCGAGCAAATCCTGCGCATGGATGAAATGAATCTCCTTAGGCAAGAATGGCTTGAGCTGAGGATAGTGCTCGCAAGTGAGGAACTCGGTGCGGAGAATGGCGGCATAGATGCGGCGAACGATGTCCTCGAGGAATGCGATGGTGCGGTCTCCCTTGGTAATCACAGCCTCCCAGTCCCACTGGTCTACATAGAGCGAGTGGAGATTATCCAGCTCTTCGTCGGCACGGATGGCGTTCATATCGGTATATACGCCATATCCAGGCTCCACCTCGTACTCGGCGAGGGTGAGTCGCTTCCACTTGGCGAGGGAGTGAACCACCTCGGCCTTGGCATCGCCCAAATCCTTGATAGGGAAAGTTACAGGGCGCTCCACACCATTCAGGTCGTCATTGATACCCAAGCCCTTCATCACGAAAAGAGGGGCTGTTACTCGGCGCAGGCGCAACTCTGTGGCAAGGTTCTGCTGGAAGAACTCCTTTATCATCTTGATACCCATTTCGGTCTGGCGCATATCCAGCAGCGCCTTGTAACCTTCGGGTTTTATCAGTTTACTCATTTTTAGTATTTATTATTGTTATCGTTTTACTGTTTTATACCGTTTTATACCGTCCCGTTTCCGAGACTTGTCTTTTTAAAGTTTACCATCCCATTTCTGAGACTTGTTTTCTTAAAGACGGTGCAAAGGTACAAAATAAAAATTAAACTGCAAGCTTTTTCTTGAATTTTTTCTCAAAATGATAGCATTTTTCTTTCTTTTCTATCTTTTTGCCTTATATTCTTCTTGTTTTTCGCGAATTTTCTCCCTTCATCTTCTGTTTTCAATCTTTTTTCGCCATCTTTCTCCCTTCATCGTCTGTTTTCATCTCTTTTTCATCTCTTCTTCATCTCTTTTTCATCATCTTCTTCAGAATTCTTCAGAAAAAGTGGCAAGAATATTTGGCGGTTTCAAATTAAATCACTAACTTTGCACTCGTATATGTTTCATTTATGTGCTGGGATGGCTATTCCGGCGGATAAAAAGCGTATAAAAATGGTCTCGTAGCTTAGTTGAATAGAGCAGCAGATTCCGGTTCTGGAGGTCGTGGGTTTGAGTCCCACCGAGATCACTACTACATTATTATAATAATTAAGAACATGGACTTAGTAGAACGTTTTATAAACTATACAAAATTCGACACACAATCGAGCGAAGACTCCGAGAGTGTGCCTAGCACGGCAAAACAGCTTGAGTTTGCCAAGTACCTGAAGCAGGAGCTTGAGGATGAAGGCCTCAGCGACGTAGAGATGGACGACATGGGCTATATCTACGCCACCCTGAAAGGAAATACCAAGAAAAAGACTCCAACCATCGGCTTTATCTCTCACATGGACACCAGTCCGGATGCCAGCGGAAAGGATGTGAAGGCGCGCGTCATCAAGAACTACGACGGCGAGGACATCGAACTGAGCCCGGGCATCATATCGAGCGTTGAGAAATTCCCGGAACTCAAGGCACACAAGGGCGAGGACATCATCGTTACCGACGGAACCACCCTGCTCGGAGCTGACGACAAGGCGGGCATCGCAGAAATCGTTCAGGCGATGTGCTACCTGCGCGACCACAAGGAAATCAAGCACGGCGATATCCGCGTGGGCTTCAACCCTGACGAGGAAATCGGTATGGGTGCTCATCATTTCGACGTGGAGAAGTTTGGCTGCGACTGGGCGTACACCGTAGACGGCGGCGACCTGGGCGACCTGGAATACGAGAACTTCAACGCTGCGGGCGCCAAGGTGTTCATCAAGGGCGTGAGCGTGCACACGGGCTATGCCAAGGGTAAGATGGTGAATGCCAGCCGACTTGCCGTGGAGTTCCAGAACATGATTCCGGAAGCTGAGACTCCTGAGCATACCGAAGGTTACCAGGGCTTCTACCACCTGCTCGGCATCGAGAGCCGCTGCGAGGAGGCAAAGCTGAGCTATATCATCCGCGACCACGACAGAGAGAAGTTTGAAGACCGCAAGGACTTCATCGAGGACTGCGTGAAGAAGATGAACGAGAAATACGGCGAGGGCACAGTGAGCGTAGCCATCCAGGACCAGTATTACAACATGAAGGAGAAGATAGATCCTAACATGCACGTGATTGACATCGTGCTGCGTGCGATGCAAGAGAGCGGTGTTCCACCTCGCGTGGAGCCTATCCGCGGCGGTACCGACGGAGCACAGCTCAGTTTCAAGGGTCTGCCTTGTCCAAACATCTTCGCCGGCGGCGTCAACTTCCATGGTCCTCACGAGTTCGTGAGCATCCAGGTGATGCAGAAGGTGGTGGATACCATCGTGAAGATTGCGGAAATCACAGAAGAATTTAATGATTAGTTTATAGTTAATAGTTTATAGTTTATAGGGCATCCTTGCGGCCAGGCAGGATACTTATTTACTATAAACTATTATTTTTATCAGCTTCCCCCTATTTTAAGCTAGTTTGCCTATACGGCGAAGCCGCTATAAACTATAAATTATAAACTATAAATTATAAACTATGGCCGAAATTCCCTTTTTAGTAAAAGACCTCGCCCTCATCCTGATGGTGGCTGGCGTTGTTACCCTCATCTTCAAGCGGCTTAAGCAGCCCCTGGTGCTGGGTTACATCGTGGCGGGCTTCCTCGTGTCGCCCCACATGCCCTATACCATGTCGGTGATGGACGAGACGGATATCCAGACCTGGGCAGACATCGGTGTCATCTTCACCCTCTTCTCGCTGGGCTTGGATTTCTCCTTCAAGAAAATCGTAAAGATGGGTGCCTCGCCCATCATCGCCTGCATCGTCATCGTTTTCTGCATGATGATGCTGGGCATCAGCGTGGGCCACGGATTCGGATGGGACCGGATGGACTGCATCTTCCTGGGCGGTATGCTCGCCATGAGTTCCACCACCATTATATATAAGGCGTTCGATGATATGGGACTCAGGCAGCAGAAGTTTGCCTCCATGGTGATGAGCGTGCTCATCCTGGAAGATATCCTTGCCATCGTGATGATGGTGATGCTTTCCGCCATCGCCGGAGGCAGCAATCCGGATGGCGAGCAGATGATTTCCTCGGTATTGAGGATTGGTTTCTTCCTGGTGCTCTGGTTCATCGTGGGCATCTTCGCCATCCCGCTCTTCCTGCGCTCGGTGAGGAAGCTCATCAATGGCGAAACCCTGCTCGTCGTTTCGCTGGGCCTCTGCTGCGGCATGGCGGTATTATCCACCAAGGTGGGGTTCTCCAGTGCCTTCGGAGCCTTCGTCATGGGCAGCATTCTTGCAGAAACCATTGAGGCTGAGAAGATTATCAAACTGGTAGAACCGGTGAAGAATCTCTTCGGAGCCATCTTCTTCGTGTCGGTGGGTATGCTGGTAGACCCCAAGATATTGGTGGAATATGCCGTTCCTATCCTCGCCCTGGTGGGCACCATCCTGGTGGGACAGGCTATATTCGGCACCTTCGGCTTCATGCTGGGCGGCGAATCGCTGAAGTCGGCGATGCGCTGCGGTTTTTCGATGGCTCAGATAGGTGAGTTCTCGTTTATCATCGCTTCGCTGGGCCTGTCGCTGGGGGTTATCAGCAACTTCCTCTATCCGGTGGTGGTAGCGGTATCCGTGATTACCACCTTCCTCACGCCCTACATGATTCGTCTGGCTCTGCCTTCCTATCAGTTGATGGAGAAGCATCTGCCCTGCAAGTTCATCAACATTCTGAACCATTTTGCGATGAGCCATCCTTCTACGCAGCAGCAGAGCAAGTGGAAGTCGCTCATCCGCCAGATGGCCATCAACACCGTGGCCTACTCCATCCTTTCGGCGGCAACCATCGCCATGATGTTCACCTTCGTGCTGCCGCTGATGCGCAATCTGCTGCCAGGCTGGCAGTTGCACTGGTATGCCAACGCCCTTACGGGTCTGCTCACGGTGGTACTGATTTCGCCTTTCCTGCGCGCCATCGTGATGAAGAAGAACCACAGCCCGGAATGGAAGCGCCTGTGGGTGGAAAGCAGCATCAACCGCATCCCGCTGCTCTTCACCATCGTGGTGAGATACATCATCGCCCTGGCGTTCATCTTCTATATCATCAACTATCTCTCGCGCTTCACCAATGCGCTCATCGTCTGCATCGGAGCCGTGGTGGTACTGCTGATGGTGGCATCGCGCCGCATCAAGAAGCGCAGCATCGTGATGGAGCGCCTCTTTATCCACAACCTGCGTTCGCGCGATATTGCCGCCCAGGTGAACGGCGAGAAGCGTCCGCTCTATGCGGGGCATCTGCTGGATAGAGATATCCACATCAGTGAGATTGAGGTGCCGGAGGATAGCACCTGGTGTGGCAAAACGCTGAAGGAGCTTCATCTTCGTGAACGTTTCGGCATCGACATGAGCAGCATCCGCCGCGGTTCGCAGCGCCTGAACATTCCGAACGGCGACACGGTGATTTTCCCTGGCGACAAGCTTCAGATCATCGGCAACGACGACCAGAACCACAAGTTTGCCCAAGCGCTCATATCAGAGGTTGCTCCTGAGGATGTGGATATAGAAAAGAGGGAGATGAAGCTGCGCCAGCTCATCATCAGCGGCGGCAGCGAATTCCTGGGAAAGACGCTGATAGAAAGCGGAATAAGGGATAAATATAATTGTATGGTGGTAGGACTGGAAGAGGGCCGGGAGAACCTGACCCGTGTTCTGCCTACCCGAGTATTCAAAAAAGGCGATATCATCTGGCTGGTAGGCGAAGAGGCTGACCTTCAGAAGATTCAGGAAAAGAGCTAATAAACTTGAGGGTGTTTTTTAGGCACGGATTACACGGATTACACGGATTTTTTATGAGATGATAAATCGCTTAATTTACATGAGCGCCATAAATCCGTGTAATCCGTGTAATCCGTGCCTTATTTATACCCCAGGGCGTGTGGAGAAATTTTCCAAGGATTTATCTCACGGTGATATGGAAGCAACCCTGATGCACCTCGTATTTAATATAGCAGCGGTTCTTCTCACGGAAATCCCTCAACACCTCGCTGAACACCCACTTCAAGGTATCATTCTGAACCTGTCGGCGAGGCTGGTCCTTGGTCTGAATCTGCTTGTATCTGTTGTAGCAGATATCGAACGTGGTACCATAAAGATGGCACGAATTCTCGGTGGCATTACCATTACGGGTTCTCAATTTCGCCACATCATCCTTGGTGCGCAGGATGCTTGTTACGATGATCTTATGCAGCGGAATACCCTTAATCTGCAGGGAATCGAAATACGCCCTGCCTATATCCTGCAGCAACACCGAAGCCTTAGGCACCAGATAAGGAATACTATTGTTCAGCTTATCCACATAAAAAAACGGATTGCTGCCCACATACACCAGTTTGCCCTTGCTATGCTCCGCCTCCTCACGATTCTGAACCGGAGCCACACCATGCTGGTTGGCAGCCAGAATCTGAACATCCTGCTGGTCAGGGAAAGTATTGCCGAAATGAGGCACCGAGAAAATGCGGTGCTTCACCTCCTTGCCATCCTTATCGAAGAAAATGGAAGCCATGCCCGCCATCGCCGTATCAGGCGCAACAGAGAGCTCATCCTTCTTCATCGCTTTTAAGGAATCCACTTCCGCAGAATCCTGTCCTTTTTCATTCTTCGCCAATCTCGGCTCAGCCACGCTTGGAAACACCAGGCGAACCAGCGCCAGCAGCAGCACAACCACTACAAAACCTTGCAAATATCTATTCTTACTTATCTTCATATCTAAAAATTTCTTGCAAAGGTAACAAAATCTATCGAAATATTTGCTCATTTCAAGGAAAAGTAGTAATTTTGCAGCGTTATATAACATTATTTAGAACATTTAAGGTTGCAAACCATTTAGAAAGATAAAGATTTTGATAGAGAAACATATTATACTCGAAGATGTAGATCCAGTGATGTTCTACGGTGTAGGCAATGCCCACCTGCAGATGATTAAGTCACTGTATCCTAAGTTGCGTATCGTGGCACGCGACAACGTGCTTCGTGTGCTTGGCGACGAGGAAGAAATGGCTAAGGCAGAAGAAGACATCGAACTGATGCGCAAGCACTTAGCCAAATATAACATGCTTAACGAAGAAGATATTCTTGATATAGTAAAAGGAAAACAGACCAAGGCTGACTCCGTGAAGGGAGTACTGGTTTACAGCATCAGCGGCCGACCAATCAAGAGCCGCAGCGAAAACCAGCAGCAACTCATCGAGGCTTACGAAAAGAACGACATGGTATTTGCCGTGGGGCCTGCCGGAACCGGTAAGACCTACCTCAGCATCGCCCTTGCCGTGAAAGCCCTGAAGGAGAAGACCATCAAGAAAATCATCCTCTCACGCCCTGCCGTGGAAGCCGGAGAGAAACTCGGATTCCTGCCAGGAGACATGAAAGATAAAATTGACCCTTACTTGCAACCGCTCTATGATGCGTTGGAAGACATGATTCCTGCCGTGAAACTGCAGGACATGATGGAAAAGCACATCATCCAGATAGCGCCCCTCGCCTTCATGCGCGGACGCACACTCAGCGACGCCGTCGTCATCCTCGACGAGGCGCAGAACACCACCTCACAGCAGATTCGCATGTTCCTCACCCGAATGGGCATGAACACCAAGATGATCATCACCGGCGACCTGACCCAGATAGATCTGCCAAGAGAGCAGCGAAGCGGACTGAAGGAAGCTCTCAAGATCCTGGAAGGCGTGGAAGGAATCGGAGTCGTGAAGCTGGGACAGAAGGACATTGTGCGCCACAAGCTCGTAACCCGCATCGTCAACGCATACGACAAGTATGACAAGGAGAGAGCGGAAGCACGGGAAACTCAGAAAGCAGAAAAAGATAATTCAAAATAATCAGAATTAAGAATGAACAGAATGATTCTTTAGAAATAGATTTCATCAAGAATGCAGATCATCAATAAAGCATATCATCAAGTTCAAAGTTCAAAATTCAAAGTTCAAAGTAAAATGAAAGCATTAACAAAGACAGATTTCCATTTCGATGGACAGAAGAGTGTTTACCACGGTAAAGTACGTGATGTGTATGACATTAACGACGACATCCTCGTGATGGTCGCTACCGACAGAATCTCAGCGTTCGACGTTGTTCTGCCTAAGGGTATCCCTTTCAAAGGACAGGTGCTCAATCAGATTGCAGCTAAGTTCCTGGACACAACTACAGACATCTGTCCAAACTGGAAGTTGGCTACTCCAGACCCAATGGTTACCGTAGGTTTGAAGTGCGAAGGTTTCCGCGTGGAGATGATCATCCGTTCTATCCTCACCGGTAGTGCATGGCGTGACTATCAGAAGGGATGCCGCGAGATCTGCGGTGTGAAGTTGCCTGACGGAATGCGCGAGAACGAGCGTTTCCCAGAGCCTATCATCACCCCTACTACAAAGGCTGACGAGGGTCACGATATGAACATCTCTAAGGAAGAGATCATCGCCCAGGGTATTGTTAGTGCAGAGGATTACGCTGTGATGGAGGACTACACACGCCGCATCTTCGCCCGCGGTCAGGAAATCGCTGCCAAGCAGGGCTTGATTCTCGTAGATACCAAGTACGAGTTCGGCAAGCGCGACGGCAAGGTTTATCTCATCGACGAGATTCATACTCCAGACTCTAGCCGCTACTTCTATGCCGACGGTTACGAGGAGAAGTTTGAGAAGGGTGAGCCTCAGCGCCAGCTTTCTAAGGAGTTCGTTCGCCAGTGGCTCATCGAGCATAACTTCATGAACCAGCCTGGTCAGACTATGCCAGAGATTACTGACGAGTATGCAGAGAGCGTATCTGATCGCTACATCGAGCTGTACGAGCACATCACAGGCGAGAAGTTCGACAAGGCTGCTGAGGAAGGCGACATCGCTGCCCGCATCGAGAAGAACGTAAGCGAGTGGCTTGCTGCACACAAGTAAACTATATATAATGTATAGACAAGAACAGATTAAGCCCTACGAGGGCACAGGAGAAAAGGGAAAGTTGGTAGAGGAGATGTTTGACAACATCGCCCCTACCTACGATACCCTGAACCACCGTCTCTCGTGGGATATCGATAAGGGATGGCGCAAGAAGGCAATCAGGCGTCTTGCGCCCTTCTCTCCTAAGACAATGCTCGACATCGCCACCGGAACCGGCGACTTCGCCATCCTATCCGCACAGATGCTGCATCCCGAAAAACTCATCGGTGCCGACATCTCGCAGGGCATGATGGAGATAGGAAGACAGAAGGTGAAGCAGTTGGGACTGGACCACGTGATCCGCTTCGACAAGGAAGACTGCCTCCACCTCTCGTACGAAGACAACACCTTCGACGCCGTGACCGCCGCCTTCGGCATCCGCAACTTCCAGAACCTGGACCAGGGACTCCGGGAAATGTGCCGAGTACTCAAAAAGGGCGGACATCTCTGCATCGTGGAGCTCACCACCCCCGTCAGTTTCCCGATGAAGCAGCTGTTCCACATCTACTCACATACAGTGTTGCCCATCTACGGCAAGCTGATATCGAAAGACCAGAGCGCCTACAGCTATCTCACGAAGACCATCGAGGCATTCCCGCAAGGAGAGACGATGATGGAGGTGTTCAGGAAGGCAGGTTTTGAAAAGGCAGAGTTCACAAGACTCACCTTCGGCATCTGCACCCTTTATTTTGCAACCAAATAAAACAAAGATATTATGGATAAGTATGGACTCATAGGGTACCCCCTAGGACATTCGTTCTCAAAGAGTTACTTCAACGAGAAGTTTGAGAACGAGGGCATCAATGCCGAATATATCAACTTCGAGATACCAAGCATCGGGGATCTTACAGAGATACTCGACTCCAATCCCGAGTTGAAAGGTCTCAACGTAACCATCCCCTACAAGGAGAAGGTGATCAGCTATCTTGATTCCGTAAGTCCGGAGGCTAATGCCATCGGAGCGGTGAACGTGGTGAAGATAGAGCACAAAGGCGATGAAACCATCCTCAAGGGATACAACAGTGATGTCATCGGATTCACCCAGAGCATAGAGCCTTTCATCGAATCTTATCACAAGAAGGCACTCATCCTGGGTACGGGCGGTGCATCGAAAGCCATCAACTACGGTCTGAAATCACTCGGACTGGAGACGGTGTTCGTGAGTCGATACGAGCGTCCAGGTACTATCCAGTACGAAAAAATCACTCCTGAGGTCATCAAGGAATACAATGTCATCGTCAACTGTACTCCTGTGGGCATGTATCCTCATGTAGACGAGTGTCCTCCGCTGCCTTACGAGGCAATGGATACCCACACGCTGCTCTACGACCTCATCTACAATCCCGACGAAACCCTCTTCATGAAGAAGGGAAAAGAGCATGGAGCCACAGTAAAGAATGGTTTGGAGATGCTCTTGCTGCAAGCCTTTGCATCATGGGATTTCTGGCACCAGGAAAAATAAGCATATCATAA
>OBIB01000080.1_pt1 | contig 34001 bp, 25 predicted proteins | sample 1496261 | NCBI WGS metagenome assembly OBIB01 (sample SAMN05065771, study PRJEB22554) | human gut metagenome | biome: ENVO:2100002; feature: ENVO:00000062; material: ENVO:00002003 | host: Homo sapiens | place: USA
CTTCGCACGCCGTAGGTGTGCAATTGGGCCTAGGCGAACAGCCGTTTTCATAGGACACGCATATTGTTTTTATATGTTCGATTCATTTAGGGCTATTAACAACCTCTAAAATACAACTTCAATGAAAACGGCTATACACCTAGGCCCAATTGCACACCTACGGCGTGCGTAGTTTGAGGTTGTTGCATACGGAAACCAGGCATGTGAATTCGGGATAAACCCTCATTCACATACCTGGCTACCATATATCACCCCGAATGGGGTGAGGTTAGTGCATGAAATTTCCTGATAAAACTATCAAATCTCATGCAGAACATTTTTACGGATTTTGAACACCCTACCGAAAGGGGTTATTTATGGAAATTCAAAAAATAAAAATTTATGAACATTTGTGGCTCATTGATGAACATTTTTGACTAAACCAAGCGCGAAGCGCAAAAAATAAATATTGTTTTACTACTCATAAAACAAATCAAGTTTCGGATTTAGCCCTTATAGCTAAATCCAAAACTTGAACTCGTAATTTATTCTTTATCTGCTTTACCAGCCTTTTTATCCTCGCGCTTTTTAAGCACTACTGCTGAGCGAGCAGGGATATACAACTTTAACCATCCTTTGTGATCGCGAGCGAGCAAGGGATCGAAATTAGTAAGGTGCTTTACGCTATCGTCGGCCAACCCGTTACCACCATAAGCCTTGGCATCGGTATTAAGCACCACTTCGTATTCTCCTTCGGGAACACGGAAGCCATAACCCTCGTACGAGCGATTGGGCGAGAAGTTGAACACAAAAACAAGCGAGCCTCGCATGTAAGCCAAGATTTGGTCGCCATCATCGTGCCAAATTTCTTGTACGGGATAACGACGAATGTCTGCCATTGTCTTGCGAAGCAAATGAACCATATCGTTATCAAAGTCACCCAAGTAGTGATAGCAGAGATTGTGGTTATCTACTAAATTCCACTGACGACGAGCATACTTATAACTCCAACCGTTACCTTCGCGTGGGAAGTCAATCCATTCGGGATGACCAAATTCGTTACCCATAAAATTAAGGTAACCACCATTGATGGTCGAAGCCGTTACCAAACGAATCATCTTGTGCAAAGCAATGCCACGATGTACGGTTCCATTTTCGTCGCCTTTTTGGAAGTGCCAATACATGTCGGCATCAATCAAGCGGAAGATTAACGTTTTGTCGCCAACCAAAGCTTGGTCGTGGCTTTCGCAATAAGAGATGGTCTTTTCATCGGCACGGCGGTTTGTCAATTCCCAAAGTATAGATGACGGATGCCAATCTTCGTCGCGACGTTCTTTAATGGTTTTAATCCAATAGTCGGGGATATTCATCGCCATGCGATAATCAAAGCCATAACCTCCATCGGCAAAAGGTGCTGCCAAACCTGGCATGCCGCTTACTTCCTCGGCAATGGTGATGGCATGGGGATTAACCTCGTGAATGAGTTGGTTCGCCAAAGTGAGATAGCAAATGGCATTGTCATCTTGGTGACCATTGAAGTAATCGCCATAACCACAGAAGCTTTCGCCCAAGCCATGGCTATAATAAAGCATGGATGTTACACCATCGAAGCGGAAACCATCGAAATGATATTCTGAAAGCCAATACTTGCAGTTTGACAAAAGGAAATGAATAACCTCGTTCTTGCCATAGTCAAAACAAAGGCTGTCCCATGCTGAATGCTCGCGTCGCGGAGCAGGATAGAAGAATTGATCGGGATCGCCAGCATAGTTACCCAAACCTTCAATTTCGTTTTTCACAGCATGGCTATGCACCAAGTCCATAATTACACTTATGCCTGCCTCGTGTGCTGCATCTACTAATTGTTTGAGTTCGTCGGGCGTACCAAATCGACTACTTGGAGCAAAGAATGAGCTAACGTGATAACCAAAACTTCCGTAGTAAGGATGCTCTGCGATTGCCATAATTTGAATGCAGTTATATCCATCGGCAATTACACGGGGCAACACATTTTCTCGAAATTCATTGTATGAGCCTACTTTTTCAGCATCTTGTGCCATACCTATGTGACACTCGTAGATAAAGAGCGGACCACGTTTGGGACGGAAGTTGGGTTTCTTCCATTCGTAAGACTTTTCGGGACACCAAACTTGCGCACTAAAGATTTTGGTTTCTTCGTCTTGAACAACTCTCTGAGCCCAAGCAGGCACACGTTCACCCTGTCCACCATTCCAATGGATAGACAGTTTATATAGGTCGAGATGTTTCAACACCTTTGACGAAAGCTTCAATTCCCAGTTTCCAGTACCTTCAATGCGTTTAAAGGCGAACTCAGGAAGTTCTTTCCAGTCATTGAACGTTCCAATCAGGTAGATTTCTGTTGCATTGGGAGCCCATTCGCGTAACACCCATTGTCTGGGTGTGCGATGAAGACCGAAATAAAGGTAACCATCGGCAAAGTCGCTCAATGTGCCCTTACCTGCAAGCTCATTCATCTTGTAAACCGCATGGTCATGACGACCTTGTATGGCTTGCTCGTAAGGACGCAGCCATTCATCGTTTTTCACGATTTTGAATTGACGGGGTCGAGAAACTCTCCTTTTGGTAGTCTCAACTTTTGTGCTTGTTTTTTTGGCTTTCATGATATTTTTTTTTTTAGAAACAACTTTGAGTTTGACTCTTCTCGAAAGCTACAAGAATGCGTCTGTCACTGTTGTTGCAATTTTTGATTACTGAACGACACGACCGTTTGAATATTCGCCAGACTTGGTAACATTGCCATTAGCGTCATACTCTTTATACTTGCCATGCTTCATACCATCTTTATAGGTGCAGTCGATTCGGGTTCCATCAGCACGAATTTCAACAGAGCGTCCGTCACGCTTGCCCTCACGGAAGCTACCTTTAAAGCGTCCTCCGGCAGAATAAGTAAATGTACCTTCACCATCCATGCGGTTATTTTTCCATTCACCATTATATTCATCGCCGTTTTTCCATTTATAAATGCCACGACCATGCATCATATTATTTTGCCACTGACCTTTATAGGTTGCTACACCTTTCCACTGGAAGGTGCCCTGACCATTTTGCTCTCCATTAAGGAAATTACCTACATAAGAGTCGCCATTGGCAAAACGGAAAGTTCCCATTCCTGTGCGTTCGCCCATTAGGTATTGACCCTCATAAGTGTCGCCATTGCGGAATTTATAGATGCCACGACCATCTTGCATGTCGTTTTTCCATTCACCATTATAATAGTCGCCATCGGCATAAAAGTAGGTACCACGTCCGTTGCGCATATTCTTAGCCCATTCACCTTCATATTTAGAGCCATCTTTCCAATCGAAGATACCCTTACCTTCTTTTTGGTCGTCTACCCAACTACCTTTATAATAGGCACCGCTTTGGTAGTAATAAGTACCTTCGCCATTGCGCTTGTCGTTTTTCCAACTTCCCTCATATCTATCGCCATTATAGAAGTACATAATGCCTTTGCCTTCTTTGTGGTTACGATACCATGTACCTACATATTTATTATTATTCGTGGCGTAGTATGTGCCTTTGCCGTTTTTTTCGTTCTTAGTCCAATTTCCTTCATATCGCGCACCATCAGCAGCCGTAAATGTGCCTTCGCCATTGCGCATACCCTTAACGAAAGAACCTTCGTAAGTATCGCCATTGTCATATTGCACACGTCCCTTACCACTTGGTTTGCCACCAGAGAGTTCGCCTGTATAGATGCCACCATCTTTCAGCGTACACGAACCTACAACAATTTTTTGAGCCCAAACTGTAGTGCAGCTCAAAGCTATAATAAGTGAAAGAAAAAACTTTTTTTGCATGATGTTTTTAAAAAATCAAATAGAATTCTTCAAGAAGTTTTCTGCGCGTTGCAAATCCTCGGGGGTGTCAATACCAATGGTTTCTACATCGGTATAGCCCACCTTGATGCGGAGTCCTGCTTGCAACCAACGCAATTGTTCGAGCGATTCGCATTGTTCGAGTTCACCTTGTGGCATTGAGGTAATATCCTTCAACACTTCTGTGCGATATGCATACAAACCAATGTGTTTTAAATAGCGGTGCTTTGTAGCCCACTCTTCTTGAGGTATACCACGCAAGTAAGGTATTACGCTACGCGAAAAATAGAGTGCATAGTTATCATTGCTGACCACCACTTTCGGACTGTTGGGATTAGCTATCTGTTCGAAAGGTGCATCTGCTGCAAAAGGCTTTACCAAGGTAGCAATTTGAGTGGTTGTGTCATCAAAGCAATGCTTTATTTCCTCCAACTGCGACAAATCAATAAAAGGTTCATCACCCTGTACATTGACCACAACATCTGCCTCTATGCCCAATTTGCAGTAAGCTTCATAGCAACGGTCTGTTCCGCTACGATGATGGGTTGAGGTCATTACTACCTGTCCGCCAAACGATGCTACTGCATTATAAATGCGTTCATCGTCGGTGGCTACACAAACATGCTCAAATGATTGTGACACGCGTTCGTACACACGCTGTATAATAGGTTTTCCGCCCAATAAAGCCAATGGCTTAGCTGGGAAACGCGTTGAAGCATAACGCGCAGGGATAATTGCAATGAATTTCATTTGTTATATTGTCTATTGGTTTGAGAACCAGAACGAGGACTTTTTAAAGAACTCGTTCTCTATTCCCCAAACACGTTTATTCAAAATATTTTTCGCTCGATGACTTTGACTGCGTCTTAGGTTGTTCGCCACCTTCTTTTTCCATCAAGTTTTCGTTAGCATGGTCTGCATTTTCGTCATCACCACCTCCACCATCGCCGTCTTTCTTACCAGCATGTCGATGCGTGGTTGTTAGTGCTGCTGGCTTATCGAAGTCGCGATTGGGGTCATAGCCTAATGCTTTGTTCGCATAAACGCGACGCATATAGAGTGCCCAAATAGGTAAAGCTGTTGCCGAACCTTGACCAATGGCTGTTGAGTTAAAGTGAATGTCGCGTTCGTCACCACCCACCCAAACAGCGGTTACTAATTGAGGCACACACCCCACGAACCAACCATCAGAGTTGCTATTGGTTGTACCCGTCTTACCTGCGATAGGTCCTTTCATGTTGAAGGCATAACGTAACTTTCTACCTGTACCCTCGTCAATTACTGCCTTCATCATGTCTATCATATTATAGGCAGTTTCCTCACTATACACTTCGTTGGTACGAGGTGCAAATTCTGCAATTACATTTCCTTCGCTATCTTCGATTTTCGTTACGAGCAAGGGGGCTCTACGAATACCCTTTTCAACAAAAGCCGTGTAAGCTGAAGCCAACTCAGCAGGTGTAATGTCGCAAGTACCCAAACAGAGGGGGAGCGAAGGCTGCATATTGTCGTTTGCTACGCCCAACGCATGGAGGTCTCTTACCAACCCTTGCCCCGTGGGGTCTATTTCATACATAAGACCTGCGGTTACCCAGTTGTTAGAACGACTCAAAGCCCACTTTAGCGTTACATGCGAACCATAGCAAGCACGACTTCCATTACGTGGAGACCATCCACCATAGCTTCGTTGCACATTAAGGATGGTTGAATGGGGTGTCTTACCTCCTTGCAAGCCCATAGCATAAACAAAGGGCTTCATGGTTGAACCTATTTGTCGACGACCTACCATCGCCATATCATATTGGAAGTGCGAGAAGTCTGGACCACCTACATAAGCTTTGATATAGCCTGTCATAGGGTCGATTGACACCATGGCTGCTCTCAAGAACTTTTTGTAGTATAATATGGAGTCGATGGGCGTCATGGTTACATCTACATCACCATGATAGCTAAACACAGTCATAGGCACTTTGGTATGGAATGCCTTGTCTATTTCCTCGTCGCTTGCACCATCAGCTTTCATTACGCGATAACGATCTGACTGACGAATGGCGCGTTGAATGCGGCGTTTTACATCTTTTGCACTCAAGGATGAACTATAGGGAAAGTTTGGCGAAGAACGTCTTTCCGCTTCAAACTTGGCTTGCAAGTTCTTGCCTACCTGTGTGTAAACCGCAGCCTCTGCATATTGCTGCATACGCGAGTCGATAGTGGTATAAACCTTTAAACCATCGGTATAGATGTCGTAATTCGAGCCATCCTTCTTTTGGTTCTTTTTACACCAACCATACAAGGGGTCTGTTTCCCAATACAAAGAGTCTTCGTAATATTGCTGACGCTGCCACGATTTATATTTTGAAGGATCGGGTTTATCTGCCATCATAAATCTGCGCAAATACTCACGCACATAGGCTCCTAAGCCTTCCTTATGGTCAATGCGATGAAAGTTCAACTTTAAAGGTTCTTCGCTCAACGTTGCATATTCGGTTTCCGAGAGTTTTCCCGACTTTACCATTTGCTGGAGCACCACATTTCTGCGCTGACGGCAACGTTCGGGTTCACGTACGGGATTGAAATAAGAAGGATTCTTACACATTCCCACTAACGTAGCACTTTCTACAATGGATAAATCCTTGGGGGCTTTACCAAAATATACATTAGCTGCTGTTTTAATGCCCACAGCGTTATGCAGAAAGTCAAAATAGTTTAGGTAAAGTGTCAAAATTTCTTCTTTGGTATAATGACGTTCAAGTTCCACAGCAATTATCCATTCCACGGGTTTCTGCACAAGACGTTGCATGGTTGATTCTGCCGAAGATGAATATAATTGTTTTGCTAATTGCTGTGTGATGGTACTTCCACCACCTGCTCCTTTATGGCCTAAGATGCCACGCTTTACCACTGCACGCGAAAGAGCTCGAGCATCAATGCCCGAGTGATCATAAAAGCGTTCGTCTTCTGTTGAAACTAAAGCATCAAATAAATGTGTAGAAATGCTATCATAACCAACGAATACACGATTTTCATTTCTTGACCACGTACCCATTAGTCTACCATCTGCACTAATTACTTGCGAAGCATATTTGCTAATAGGGCTTTGAAGTTCTGCAATAGGAGGCATATAACCAATCCATCCGAGTTCAACAAACGACACGGACAATACTACCAACAAAATAATTGCGGCATAAGAACCCCAAAGTATTTTTACAAATTTCTTTCTCATAAGAATGTTCAATGAGGCAATAAAAGGCAAACTACCTCATTGCAAGATTGATATTTTTCTGTTTCTAATATGCAAACTTACAAAAAAGGTTTCAAACACACAATTATAAAAGCAATTATAGTTATTTTTTATCGTTGACGGTTTTTGCAAGAAACTCTCAAGAAAGCTCTAAAATCACGTTAGTTAACCCGCGAAATTGTTTTAGTTAACTCGCGAAATCGTTTTAGTTAACTCGCAAAATCGTTTTAACTAAAACGATTTAAGGGCATAAATCACAACATTACTAATCAAAAAGCATTATTAAAGTAAGAGCAACGCGTTGCCTCACACAATCCCCATAAACAAATTAGAATACCTACAGATGTTTCATAGTTTACTTGTTGAGGCTCACAGCAGCCAAAACACGCAAAACACGTCTTTACACAAAAAAAGAATTAAAAATTTGCTTTGGTGTTCCATTTTCAAATACTATCTTTGCAAACTATAATAAAAAGGTGATTGTAAGAAAACGAATGATAGTTATTCTGCCATACATTCACACGAGAGGAACATCCTTAACAAGCGGAAATATAACAATACAAAAACGAGATTATTATGAATTACGAAATACCATCGGACACCGTCCAACTTATCAATAACAGCAGACGCATTGCTAAAAAGTATAGGCTGAGAGAAACGAACACTTTATGTATTTTGCTGAGCGTATTACAAGATAGAAATGTGCAGAACACGCTTCAAGTCTTAAACATTGAAGGTATAAAAATGACAGACGAAATTAAAGATATGCTGTCTAAAAACCCTAAAGATGTTCTACCTGAAAATCAAGAATATTCATTAGATGCTGGCGATGATATTTTAGATTCTGTTCCCCCATTCGACAAAGATTGTACGCGTATCTTAAAGTTGTTGGTTTTGGAGGACAAATTGGCTGGTGGACATGTGGAAGGTGCTGAAATAATATTACGTGCAATTATGCACGACCGCGACAATAGAGCTAAAACTATACTCAACTTGTACGGTTTGGACTATAATAATATGCTTAAGAACACGAACAAGAAAGAGGAAATTAAAAACGACTTTAGTTTCCCCGATGAGGAAGATGTGCCCTATCCTAACGACGATTTCTCATCGAACAAAGGAGATGCTAAAAAGGTGGCTAACGAGCCTCGAACCAAAAAAGATAGTGAAACTCCTATCATTGATAATTTCGGTACTGACCTCACAACCATTGCTGCTAAAGGAGGACTTGACCCTGTAGTTGGTAGAGATTCTGAAATTCAACGCGTTGTGCAAATTCTTTGCCGTCGCAAAAAGAATAACCCTATTATCATTGGTGAACCTGGTGTGGGAAAAAGTGCTATTGTTGAAGGATTGGCAAGTAGGATTGCTCAACGCACCGTTCCTTACCTTTTACAAAACAAACGCATTGTGGCTTTAGACATGGCTTCGGTTGTGGCAGGTACACAATATAGAGGACAATTCGAAGAAAGACTGAGACGGCTAATCAAGGAACTGAAGGATCATCCCGAAATTGTCCTTTTCATTGATGAAATTCACACCATTATTGGTGCAGGATCGGCTGCTGGAAGCTTAGATGCTGCCAATATTTTGAAACCGGCATTGGCGAGAGGTGAAGTGCAATGTATTGGTGCTACCACCATTGGTGAATTCAAAAAGACCATAGAAAAAGATGGTGCACTTGATCGTCGATTCCAAAAGGTGATGCTTGAGCCTACTACGGCTGAAGAAACACGCACCATTCTACACAATATTAAATCGCGCTATGAGCGCCACCATAATGTGTCTTATACAGACGAAGCGCTGAAGGCTTGTGTAGACTTAACAACTCGCTATGTAACAGATCGTGCTTTACCCGACAAAGCCATTGATGCCATGGACGAAGCTGGAGCACGCATGCACTTGGCTGGAGCCGAAAGTCCTCATTTCATTGAAGAAAAGAATGCGGAGATTGACAAACTGCGCAAAGAAAAAATGGAAGCTGCACAAAACCAAGACTATGAACGTGCTGCGAACCTGAGAGATGAAGTGGAAAGGCTGACACGCGAATTGGAACAGCTGACAGAGAAATGGCAACAAGACCAACAAAATAACCCTTGCATTGTTGACGAGACGGCTGTGGCTGAAGTGGTTTCGATGATGAGTGGTGTGCCTGTAACACGCGTGGCATCAAGCGAAGGCGAACGTTTGAAAGGCATGCGCAACGCATTAAACACAAGGGTCATTGCGCAAGAGAAAGCCGTTGAACGCTTGTCGCGTGCGATTGCACGTAGCCGTATCGGACTAAAAAGTGCAGACCGTCCCATTGGTACCTTCCTCTTTGTTGGTCCTACAGGTGTTGGTAAAACACATTTGGTGAAATGCTTGGCTGAATGGATGTTTGGTTCAAAAGACGCACTCATTCGGGTTGATATGAGCGAATATGGCGAAAAGTATAGTGTTAGTCGCTTGGTTGGTGCACCTCCGGGATACGTAGGCTACGAAGAAGGAGGACAACTCACGGAAAGAGTACGTCGCCACCCCTACTCTGTTATCTTGCTCGACGAAATTGAAAAGGCACACCCTGATGTGTTTAACACCTTGTTGCAGGTAATGGACGAAGGTAGACTGACGGATGGCAACGGAACGACTGTTGACTTCCGCAACACCATTATTATTTTAACATCGAATAGTGGTACGCGTCAGTTGCGTGAGTTTGGTAATGGTATGGGCTTTGAGCGCGTTACAGGCGAATTGTCTGAACAAACGGCTGAAAGCATTGTACTAAAGGTGCTCCGCAAACAATTTGCTCCTGAATTTTTGAACCGATTGGATGACATCATTATGTTCAACCCACTCAACAAGAAGAATGCTTTGCTTATTCTTGACTTGGAACTGGACATCTTAAAACAGCGCCTGCTTGAAAACGGATTTGAACTTTCACTGAAAGAAGGTGTGCGTGAGTTCTTGGTTGACAAGGGTTTTGATGCACAATATGGTGCTCGCTCTTTGAAGCGTGCCATCCAACATCATCTTGAAGATACGCTTTGCGACTACATGATGGAACACCCCGAACAAAAGACCTTTGAAGTGGGTGTTGAAAACGATAAACTGTTTGTTGCAAACTCTGTTGAGGAGTAAACAACTTCATCATAACATTAGAAACAAAAAAAACTGAAATAATGGAATTTATCAAGACAGCCATACCCGATGTTTGGATTTTAGAACCTAAAGTATTTGAAGACGCTCGTGGTTATTTCATGGAAACATGGCGCGAAGAAGACTTTAATCGGGGTGTAGGCAAAGAAGTTCATTTTGTACAAGACAACCAATCTATGTCATCAAAGGGTGTACTCCGTGGTTTGCACTATCAAAAGGGAGAGGCTTCGCAAGCTAAACTTGTGAGAGTGCTTCAAGGCACCGTAGTTGACGTAGCCGTTGATTTGCGCAAGGATTCTCCCACCTTTGGTAAGCATGTCATGGTAGAGTTGTCGGCTGAAAACAAGCGTCAACTTTTTATCCCCAGAGGTTTTGCACATGGCTTCCAGGTGTTGAGCGAAACAGCTGTTTTCACTTATAAGGTGGACAACCGCTACGCTCCTGAAGCTGAATGCTCTATCCACTATAACGATGCTGACTTGGCATTGGAATGGCCCTTAAGCGGTGACGATGTTATTTTGAGCGAAAAAGACTTGAAGCACGCCGTTAGCTTTAAGGAAGCAGAGAAATTCTAACAGACTACTATTATTGATTTTATTTTAAAAGCTCCTATATATTATATATAATAAATGAAGCATATCCGAAACTTTTGCATCATTGCCCATATTGACCATGGTAAAAGCACATTGGCTGACCGTCTGCTTGAACATACGCAGACCATAAAGGTTACTGAAGGTCAAATGCTTGACGATATGGACCTTGAACGTGAACGCGGCATTACCATTAAGAGTCACGCTATCCAAATGGAATATAAAATGGATGGCGAGACTTATCGACTCAACTTGATTGACACACCGGGACACGTTGACTTTGCTTATGAGGTGTCACGTAGTATTGCAGCTTGCGAAGGCTGTTTGCTGCTTGTTGACTCTACCCAAGGAGTTCAGGCACAAACTATCTCAAACCTTTACATGGCAATTGAGCACAATCTTGAAATCATCCCTGTGCTTAGCAAATGCGACATGGTGAACTCTATGCCCGAAGAGGTGGAAGATGAAATCATCGACTTGTTAGGATGCAAAAGAGAAGATATTATTCGTGCTTCAGGAAAGACTGGAGAAGGTGTAGAGGATATTCTGAGAGCTGTAATCGAACGTATCCCTGCCCCCAAAGGCGATGAAAAGGCTCCTTTGCAAGCTTTGATTTTCGACTCGGTGTTTAATCCGTTTAGAGGTATTATCGCTTACTTTAAGATTGTTAACGGCTCTATCCACAAAGACGAGGACGTTATCTTTGTCAATACAAAGAAAAGATACCACGCCGACGAAATTGGTGTGCTTAAAATGGACCTTTGTCCTTGTAAGGAACTGAGTTGTGGTGACGTTGGTTACATTGTGAGTGGTATTAAAACGGCTACCGAGGTTAAGGTGGGCGACACCATTACAAGTGTTGAAAATCCTTGTCAAAATGCAATTGATGGCTTTGAAGAGGTAAAGCCAATGGTGTTTGCAGGTGTTTACCCCATTGAAACCGAAGACTTTGAGCAGTTGCGTGCCAGTTTGGAGAAGTTGCAACTGAATGATGCTTCACTTACTTTCCAGCCAGAATCGTCTGTTGCTTTAGGCTTTGGCTTTAGATGTGGCTTCTTGGGCTTACTCCACATGGAAATTGTGCAGGAACGTTTAGACCGTGAGTTTAACATGAATGTTATTACTACCGTGCCTAACGTTAGCTACAACATCTATGACAAGCATGGCGAAATGAAGGAAGTGCATAACCCTGCTGGTATGCCCGACCAAACTGAAATCGACCATATTGAAGAGCCCTACATCAGAGCCTCTATCATTACACGCACCGAATACATTGGTAACATCATGACGCTTTGTTTGGGTAAACGAGGCGAATTGGTTAAACAAGAGTATGTTTCGGGCGACCGTGTGGAACTTTACTACGATATGCCTTTGGCTGAAATTGTAATTGACTTCTACGACAAACTGAAGAGTATATCTAAAGGTTACGCCTCGTTCGACTATCATCCCATAGGTTTCCGCCCTTCTAAGTTGGTTAAGATGGACATTCTGCTGAATGGTGAGCCCGTTGATGCACTTTCTACACTGACACATGTGGACAATGCGGTTTACTTTGGTCGCCGTATGTGCGAAAAGCTCAAAGAACTTTTGCCTCGTCAGCAGTTTGACATTGCTATCCAAGCAGCCATTGGTGCTAAAATTATTGCTCGCGAAACTGTAAAACAAGTGCGCAAGGACGTTACAGCCAAGTGTTATGGTGGTGACATCAGCCGTAAGCGTAAGTTGCTTGAAAAGCAGAAGCGTGGTAAAAAACGTATGAAGGAGATTGGCAACGTACAGGTTCCGCAAAAGGCATTCTTGGCTGTACTGAAATTGGATTAACCCCCACTCCTTTATAATGAAGTCGTCTAAACTTTTATGAAGTTCAAGATTTGCCTTTATTTTTGAAGCGATTTTGCATAAGATAGGCTGCACCTCAGCAAAAATCTCAAGCAAGCTTGGCTTTTTGCATTCGGTTTGCACTATCTTTGGGCATTGAAGAGGGAGTGTAGCGAGCTACACGACCGATGAAATGTCAAAAAGCGGTCAAAAAGAAAGGTAAAGATTGAATTTAGAAGAAATAAAAGTTTAAATATAACCTTCGTCAGAAAAGTTTAGACGACTTCAATATATATACCTCTTCTTGTAACGAAGTTAAAAAATACATCCCCTCAAAAATCAAGATTATGCTCATTGATTTGCAAAATGTTGCTTTGCGCCGTCCCGATCATCCGGTTCTTGATGACGTAAACTTTCATGTTGACGACAACGACTTTATATACATTGTTGGCAAAGTTGGTAGCGGAAAAAGTTCGCTGCTCAAAGCACTATATGGCGAATTGCCTATTACTTCAGGCAAAGCGAATGTTCTGAATTTCGATTTAACTAAATTGAAAAGAAAGCATATTCCACAATTAAGAAGACAGTTGGGCATTATTTTTCAAGACTTCCAACTGATGCACGAACTTACAGTGGGCGAAAATCTTGACTTTGTACTAAAAGCCACGGGGTGGAAAAAGAAAGAACGCCCCGAACGTATTAAGCAAGTGCTTGACATGGTGGGATTGTATGATAAAATAGAGAACTTCCCTCACGAACTCTCTGGAGGCGAGCAACAACGCGTGTGCATTGCACGCGCCTTGCTCAATAATCCTAAAATCATCTTAGCCGATGAGCCTATCGGTAATTTAGACCCCGAAACAAGTCGACAGATTATGCGCATCTTACAAATGGTACGTGAACAAGGCAATGCCGTTGTAATGGTTACACATAATATGACGCTGCTCTCTGAATATCCTGGTGTTGTTTATCGTTGTTGCGATGGACACATTACTGAAGCTACCGACGACTACAACTCACCCTCAGGAATTGCAGCACAATTATAAGTTATAAGTAGGTGTTTTATTAGAAAAAGAAAAAATTGTCTGTTATGAAAATATTGAAATTTGGAGGAACCTCAGTAGGTTCACCTCAAAGAATGAAAGACGTTTGCCAACTTATTACAGATGGCGAGCACAAAATTGTCGTATTGTCTGCAATGTCGGGCACTACCAACTCTCTGGTTGAAATTGCTGACTACATCAAAAAGCACAACCCTGAGGCTGCCAACAGCGTAATCAACAAGTTGCACAATGTTTACAAGCAACACGTTGCCGAACTCTTTGCCAAAGAAGAGAACGTTAAGAAGACAAACGACCTGCTCCATGACATCTTTATGCACCTGCATACACTCACCATGGAGGAATATTCAGACAAACTTGAAAAAGAGATTTTGGCACAGGGTGAATTGATGAGCACCAACATGGTTACCAACTACCTCAAAGAAATTGGGGTAAAGGTTGCTTTGCTCCCTGCACTCGACTATATGCGTACGGATGCAAATGGCGAGCCCGATTCTCCCTACATTAAAGAGCACCTTAACGAAGTTTTGAAAAAGGCAGGTTCATGCGACCTTTACATTACTCAAGGCTTTATCTGCCGCAACAGCAAGGGTGACATCGACAACTTGCAACGTGGTGGTTCTGACTACACAGCTTGTTTGATTGGTGCGGTGCTTCGTGCTGAAGAAATTCAAATTTGGACAGATATTGATGGTATGCACAACAACGATCCCCGTTTTGTGCCTAACACAACTCCCGTACGTCAGCTCAACTTTGAAGAAGCTGCAGAATTGGCTTACTTCGGTGCCAAAATTTTGCATCCCACTTGCATTCAGCCTGCTCACTACGCAGGTGTGCCCGTTCGTTTGCTCAACACAATGGATCCCGCAGCTCCTGGCACCATCATCAACGATAAGATGGAAAAGGGTAAGATTAAAGCGGTTGCTGCCAAAGACAACATTACAGCGATTAAGATTGTGTCATCGCGCATGTTGCTTGCCACTGGCTTCTTGCACAAACTCTTCGAAACCTTCGAGGTTAATCACACACCCGTTGACATGGTTACAACAAGCGAAGTGGGTGTAACATTAACTATCGACAACAATGCACACTTGGCAAACATTGTTGAGGAGCTCAAGAAATATGGCACCGTTAGCATCGACGAGAACATGTGTATCATCTGCGTAGTAGGCGACTTGCGTTGGGGCAACGTAGGTTACGAAACACTCGTAACTGAAGCTTTGGCGCACATTCCTGTCAGAATGATAGCATATGGTGGTAGCAATCACAACATTTCGTTCCTTGTACGCGAAGAAGACAAGAAAGCAGCTCTTTGTGCTTTGAGCGAGAAATTGTTTAACACCCAAAAAGAAAAATAACAAACACGAATAGAAAAGACGAAAGTTGGATGATTGCATGCAACGAGGATATTCATAAGTAATTTATGGATTATACACGTAGCCAAGTTTTCCATCTTCCGTCTTTTCTGTTCTTTTAAAATAGACTTACTAAACATGACTATATTCCCTACACAAAAATTTGCAGAGTTAGAGACTCCTTTTTATTACTATGACATGGATGTCCTTGAGGAGACACTCTGCGCTATTAAAAAATTCACAGCCCCCCACCCCAACTACCACGTTCATTATGCCATTAAAGCCAATGCCAATCCGCGTATTATGCAAACTATTGCACAAGCCGGTTTTGGTGCTGACTGCGTTTCAGGAGGTGAAGTTGAGGCTGCACACAAGGCTGGTTTTGCTAACACCGACATTGTTTTTGCTGGTGTGGGTAAAAGTGATCGCGAAATCATCACCGCTCTCAATATTGGCATTCACAATTTTAATGTTGAAAGTCTTGCCGAGCTTGAGGTTATCAACGAACTTGCAAAAGCCATGGGCAAGAAAGCAAAGGTTGCTTTCAGAATCAATCCCAATGTGGATGCACACACTCATGCTAAAATTACCACAGGACTGAATGAAAACAAATTTGGCATTGCTATGGAGGATATGGTTCCTGCCATACGCGAGGCACAAAAGATGGAAGCTGTTGAATACATCGGTCTGCACTTTCACATTGGCAGCCAAATTCTTGACTTGTCTGTGTATGTAGCCTTATGCGAACGTATCAACCAACTTCAAGATGAACTTGAAGCCAATGGCATTCAAACCAGCAATATCAATGTAGGTGGTGGCTTAGGCATTGACTATGACATGCCCGACACACATCCAATTCCCAACTTTGAGGAATATTTTAAGATTTTTACTGACAACTTGAAACTGCGTGCTGGTCAACAATTACACTTTGAGTTGGGACGTAGCATTGTTGCCCAATGTGGCTCACTCATTGCCCGCACGCTCTACATTAAACAAGGACACACAAAACGCTTTGCCATTGTGGATGCAGGATTCACCGATTTGGTACGCCCTGCCATGTATGGTTCACATCACCACACTGAGAACTTGTCTGCTACAGACAAAACACGCACTACAAAATATGATGTAGTTGGTCCTATTTGCGAAAGCAGCGATGTATTCAGCACCGACGAGATGCTTCCCGTTACCAAACGTGGCGACCTCATTGCTTTCCGCTCTGCAGGTGCCTATGGCGAAGTTATGGCCTCAACATACAACTGCCGCCCCTTGCCTCAAAGCTATTTTAGCAAATAAGAGTTTGGCTACTCACTAATATACCACTCTTTTTTTATCGCGCCAAGCCTACAGGTTTTATATACTTGTAGGCTTGGCGCATTTTTGTTTCATTATCATCAAGCATTTGTCTATAAGTATTCAAAATATCTACTACTTTTAGTATCATTATTTATGCAAACTACTTGCAAGTATCAATATATTTTACGTATTTTGCATTGCAATTTGCATTTATAATTTATGTGTAAAGTGATTAAACACCACGAAAGCACCATAATCCATATAATGCAATGCCTACTTAGTTCTAATCTTTTTTATAACCTAAGAAAACGCCAACGGCTGAGAAATAGAAAATGGCAAAGAACAAAAAATACCTTACACTCCTTTTCGTTGCGCTCTGTTGCAGTTCTTTGGCTCATGCTCAAAAACATGTACCATCAGAACGGAAAGATACCATTGATAAAAGGGATTACACTATTAAAATGTTTAGAGATCACTCCAACAAGGGTGCTGCTAACAACGCTCTTGATGTATTGAGTGGTCAAGCTGCAGGTGTCAATGTGACGTCAAACGGTTTAGACCGTATGGCTATGCTCAATAGCGTACGCGTTCGTGGTACGACCTCCATTATCGGAGGAAACGACCCCTTGGTATTGATAGATGGAGTTACCTCAGACGTACTTACGCTCTCTACAATCTATCCTGCAGACATTGAGAGTTTTCGCATATTAAAAAATGCAGCAGAAACTGCTATGTATGGTTCACGGGGTGCATCTGGTGTTATTGAAGTGAAAACAAAAAAAGGAACAGGAGGCGGTTTCCAAATATCTTATGAAGGAAATGTTGGCTTCGAGCATATGTACAAACATCTTGACATGCTCAATGCCACAGAATATGTTGCTACAGCAAAGGCACTGGGCCTCTATTGCAATAATGGTGGCTTTAATACCGACAGTTATAAAGTTATCACACGCACCGGACTTGTAAACAATCACTATCTTGCATTTAGTGGAGGCACACCTCAGTCAAATTATCGTGCCTCCTTTGGCATGATTGATCACAACACCATCATTAAAAAGAAAGACTATAACGTTTTCGTAGCCAAAATTGATGTAACACAAAAAGCCTTTAACGATAAACTAACAGGCGATTTTGGTGTATTCGGCTCTTCTTTTAAGAATCACGACATTTTTGACACGCAGATGCTATTTTACTCTGCATCATGCCAAAACCCAACATTCCCAGCAGGAACTGACAAAAATGGAAATTGGATAAAAAATGAATCTGCAACATACATCAACCCTCCTGCCATATTACTTGAAGAAAAAAACGACTCAAAGGACTTAAACTTTGATGCACACATCAAGTTGAGTTATGACTTTAATTCAAATTGGCGCATTACCACGTTTGGCTCTTATCTATATGGATCCACAGAGACTGGACAATTCTGCCCAACATGGGTTTGGGCACAAGGCAATGTGTATCGCGGTGAGTTTAAAAAGGAAGAATGGCTCGGCAATGTTTCAGTAAACTTCAATAAGAAGTTTGGCATACATAGCATCTTGGCTGAAGCAAGCAGTGAATACCGCAAGTTAAAGAAATCAGCCTTTGGAATACACGCCAAAGGTATTCCTACAAACAATTTTTATTATGACAACTTAGGAGCCACTGCAGCCCGCCCCTATGGCGGCACAGAAAGCACCTACGAAGATCAGTCGTTAGCTTCAGTAATGGGAAGCCTCAGCTATAGTCTGCTCAACAAATACACATTGGCGGTTAATGCACGTTGTGACGGATCATCTATGGTAGGTGATAACAATACATGGGGATTTTTTCCATCCATATCTTTTACCTGGGATTTAAAGAAGGAAGGTTTCCTCAGAAACGTCAAACCATTATCCCTACTCAAACTTCGTTCAGGTTTAGGACAAGCTGGTAATCTTGGAGGCATATCAGCCTACACAACCATGAACACCGTAAGGCAAACAGGTATCGTACCAGTCAAAAGTTCGCCTACGGTAACACTCGGCATGGTAAGAAACAACAACCCCGATTTAAAGTGGGAAACCAAAACCACCTTTAATATTGGTGCAGACATTGGCTTTTTAGCCAACAGAATTATGCTCACTGCAGAGTATTACTATTCAAAGACATCAGACATGCTCTATGCCTACGAAGTACCTGTGCCTCCCTTTGCTTACAATACTTTGTTAGCAAACATCGGCTCTATGTCTAACCGAGGATTTGAGTTCGGATTATCTGTACAGCCCATTAGTAAAAAAGATATGGAACTGAACATCAATATGAACCTTTCCTTCCAAAGCAATAAACTCCTCTCACTAAGTGGAGAGTACAAAGGCATGAGCATGTCGGCAGCAAACATCACAGCCATAGGGACTTTGATGGGTGCCGGACAAAATGGTGGCGACAACAATGTAGTTTACCAAATAGTAGGTCAGCCACTTGGTGTGTTTTATCTTCCACACTGCAATGGTCTCATAAAGAACAATAATGGCAGCTATTTTTATAACATTGAAGATCTTAATAAAGATGGTAAGATTGACCTAAGCGATGGTGGTGACAGATACGTAGCAGGACAAGCAACACCGAAGGTTACTCTTGGTTCGAACATCAGTTTTAGATATAAAGACTTTTACATCGCCCTACAAATGAATGGCGCTTTTGGTCACAAAATATTCAACGGAACAGGATTAGCTTACACCAGTATGGCTTGTTTCCCTGACTACAACGTATTAAAAAATGCACCTCAAAAAAATATTGTTGACCAACGTGTCTCTGACTATTGGCTTGAAAAAGGAGATTATCTAAACTTCGAGCATCTAACAATAGGCTATAATGTACCACTGAAAAGTAATGTCATCCGTTCACTGCGAATTTCATGCAATATCAGTAATCTTGGCACAATTACAGGATACAAAGGATTAACCCCCATGATAAATAGTTACGTTGTGAACAGCACTATGGGTATTGACGATAAACGTAACTATCCATTGTTACGTACTTATTCATTAGGATTGAGTGTACAATTTTAAAACAAAAACATGAATACGATTATTAAATACATATTAGTATTGCTGTTGCTGCTTAGTTTCAGTAGCTGCTTAGACGAACATCCTAAAGACCAAGTCAACCAAGATGCCATCTATAACAATGCTGATAACATATATAAGAATGCTGTAGCCTCCCTCTACAATTACATCGGGAGCAATCAAGAGTCTGAAGGACTTCAAGGCACCTGTCGTGGCATTTACGATTACAACACAATAACAACCGACGAGGCAATGATACCCATTCGTGGAGGCGATTGGTATGATGGTGGATTGTGGGAAAATATGTACAAACACAAATGGAATGCCAACGACATCTATTTGTATAACGTATGGAAATACCTCTATAAAGTAATCGTTCTCTCCAACCAATCGCTTTCTGTTATTGATAGCCATAAGCATCTACTCTCAACGAAACAAATTATAGAGTATAAAGCAGAAGTTAGAGCTATACGAGCCCTATTCTACTATTACGCAATGGATCTGTTTGGGCGAATTCCCATCGTGACCTCATACGATGTAAAACCCGATCAAGTCATACAAAGTGAAAGAAGCGATGTTTTCAAATTCATTGTTGATGAATTGCAGTATGTAGCTCCCAAACTTGCTGACACACACTCCAACAAAGAGGGCGACTATTACGGACGAATAACTCGCCCCGTAGTTAACTTTCTACTTGCAAAATTAGCTTTGAATGCAGAGATTTATGCTGATGATGACTGGACGGATAATCAAAAACAGGATGGAAAGAATATTTTCTTTACAGTTAACGGCGTGAAAAAAAATGCTTGGGAAACCTGCATTTGGTATTGCGAACAACTAACGCAAGAGGGCTATCAGTTAGAGGAAAACTATGCTTCGAACTTTGCCGTTCATAATGAAAATTCTAAAGAAAATATTTTCACCATACCATTGGATAAGAATTTATACTTAAACGAATATCACTATTTGTTCCGTTCACGACACTACAAACATGGTGGTGCATATGGAGGCTCATCAGAGAATGGCACTTGTGCAACAATCTCAACAGTCAAAGCTTATGGTTATGGCACAGACCATGTAGACACAAGGTTTAAAATCAATTTCTACGCTGACACCGTGTTCGTGGATGGAGAAAAAATCTATTTAGACGATGGGAGCCCCTTAGTTTATATGCCATTAGAGCTCAAACTAAATCTTAGCGACAGTCCCTATAAAAAAACAGCTGGTGCAAGAGTTGGGAAATATGAGGTTGACCGAACTGCTTACTCCGACGGAAGACAAGTGGACAACGACATCGTCCTCTTCAGATATGCTGATGCCTTACTAATGCAAGCAGAGGCAAAAGTTCGCAATGGCGAAAGCGGTTTAGATGAGCTAAATAAGATAAGAGCAAGAGTTGGCATGCCTTATTATGCAGAAGCCACCTTGAGCAACATCCTTAATGAGCGTCTTTTAGAATTGGTGTGGGAAGGTTGGAGAAGGCAAGACCTTATCCGATTTGGAAAATTCACAAAGGCATACGACCAACGAATTCCTTTGGAAAACGAAAACACAGGCTTCACAACAGTATTTCCCATACCGCAAAGATGCTTAGATTTGAATAAAAAATTAACACAAAACAAAGGATATAATTAAGCATCATCGCTATCAGAAGCAAACTATTTTTTAGGGGCTATCAAGGTAATGAATAATGAATAATGAATAATGAATAATGAATAATGAATAATGAATAATGAATAATGTGTAAGGCATGTTCTATTATACATTATTCATTATTAATTATTCATTATTAATGAGTGATACATCAAAAATCTATCTGCAAACCATCATAAGCCAAGTGCACATGTGGGGGAAGTTCTGCTTCAACCTCATCGTGAAGCCCCATGCTATGTCCCATGTGAACCAAGTAGGCAACCTTAGGATTAACTTTAGCTATTACGGAGAGAGCCTCAGCTAAGGTTTGATGCGAATGATGATATTCTTTTCTTAGCGCATTGATAACCAACACTTCAGCATTCGCAAGTTTAAGCAATTCCTCCTCTGATATGCTACTCATATCAGTGATATAAACTAACTTGCCTATGCGATATCCAAAGATAGGCAGTTTATCGTGCATCACTTCGATAGGCTGAATGTCAATGCCTTCAAAATGCAAACTTTCTGTTTTGGCTAAAACATGCAGATGCAACTGCGGAACACCAGGATACTTATGCTCCGCAAAGCAATAGGACAAGCGCTGCTTTAAGTCTTTAGCACAAATAGGGTCTGCATAAATTTCGATGGAACGCTTAAAAGAGAACGGACGTAAATCATCTATACCCCCTACATGATCATAGTGCTCGTGCGTCAACAATAACAAATCGATAGGTGCAAAGGGAATAGAAAGCATCTGACTTCTGAAGTCAGGCCCACAATCTATCAATATACGCTTGCCATTTTCAAACGATACAATCGCAGAAGTACGCAATCGTTTGTCCTTAGGATTAGATGAAGTACACACCTTGCACTTACAACCTATTTGCGGAACCCCAGTGCTCGTTCCTGTTCCTAAAAAAGTCAGTTTAGGCATTGTATTGTAATTCCTTTCCTGCTAAATTTTAGTTAGTAAGTGTTCAAAATTATTCTATAAAATTTGCCTCAGGATGAATGTCAATACCAAACTTTGTTTGAACATCCCTTCTAACCGCATTGCTCAGGTCAACAATTTCTTGCCCTGTGGCACCGCCCAAATTAACCAACACAAGAGCTTGCTTGCTATATACCCCAGCACGTCCAAGACTTCTACCTTTCCAACCACACTGTTCAATCATCCAGCCAGCAGGAATTTTCACACCATTGGGCATGATGTAATGTGGCATTTCGGGATATTCCTTAAGCAGGTTGTTGAAAGTTGCTTCGTCTACCACAGGATTCATAAAAAATGAGCCAGCGCTACCCATATCCTTCGGGTCGGGCAATTTGCTCTGACGAACCTCTGTAATTATATTGCGCAACATTTGAGCCGTTAAATCCTTAGCAGCAATACCTCGTGTAGCCAATTCGCGCTTTACAGCAGCATAATCCAAATCAGGACTAAAAGTTAAAGACAAACGATAAACCACATGTGTCACAATGCACTTACCACGAAGCGCATGCTTAAAGATGCTGCTACGATAAGCATACTCACACTGCGCATTCGTAAGCACTTGCAATTTTCCTGTAGCCACATCAAGCACCTCAACTTCATCAATAAACTGACAAGCCTCAACACCATAGGCACCAATATTCTGCACCGCACTGGCACCCACCTCGCCTGGAATGTACGAAAGATTTTCGAGTCCAAAATAATTATGAAGCACACAGTAACCAACAAAATCATCCCAAACATAGCCCGAGCCCACACGCAGCCAAACATGTTGGTCATCTTGCTTCACAATTTCACAATCCATGATTTTTGAGTGAAGAACAATGCCATCATAGTCTTTCACAAAAAGCAGATTACTACCTGCACCTATTTGCAACCACTTGTTGGTTTGCAACATAGGCAACCAATTACGGAGTTCATCTACACTGCTATATTCTTTAAATTCGCGACACTGAGCGTCAATGCCAAACGTATTGTGTTGAAGAAGAGAATGCATAATGCTATATTGCTATATTATATATATAATAAGGAGTAAAATCAGTTTTCAAGTCGTTCGAGCACCCACGTCTTATTCTTACGAACAAAGGTTAGCGAGCACCCCATACCTCCCGATTGGCTACAAATCATCAGCACACGTCTACGCGCATTACCATAGCTTTGCCCATAGTTAATGTTCGTGATGGTTCCCGATGGTAACTTTGGTCGATAGTCGGGCCATTGCTCCACATCAAGCAAACCCTCAATATTTCTGAAATTGTCGAAATCGTAGGTCTTAAACTGAAAAGGATTAGAGATGTGCTTTTTTTGAAAAGACTTATTGGATGAGAATTGACGATAAAATTCATAGAAATCACTATTGACATTCTGACTCATATCGTGCTGATTGATTTCAACCAACATCCACTGTCCCCTTTTTTTCTCGAACTTGTATTGCTTTACACGATGGTCATTCAGATAAACCCATTCCACCGTGGTTTTGCGCAGCGAAGTGTCTTTTTCAGCTTTAATGGAACGTGCATTGTCAAAGATAATTGTATAAACGTCCTGATTGCGATAAAGATGATCAAACTTCCACAACTTCTTGGCTATAGGATGGTTTACACCATCCACAATATTCGCCAAAGGAAACAGGATGCGCTCTGACTGAAAACGCGGATTGCGCATAAACGAATATATAAAATCGTCAAAAAGCCCATCAGCGGACTTTGATGGTGCTGGCAAACTATCCATTACGGAACTGTCGGGGGCAACAGCCAAACTATCATTGTCCTCAATGGTTACTTCTGTTTTCTTTCCTCCACGGCACGAAGCCAAAATCAACACTGCACAAAAGCAATAAATGAGACCTTTCATTGTAAATAATGTTTTTTTAGGCAACAAATGTAAGGCTTTTCTACGTAAGAGGAACATATTTACAAAGAAATATTTATCTTTGCACGTAAAAATAAGCAATATCGCAATGTTGACAGATAAAATTCAATCATTACTAAGCGAAGTTTCAAACCTTCAGGCCGCAGATGCTAAGGCTCTCGAAGAACTCCGCATCAAGTATCTTAGCAAAAAAGGTGTCGTTAATGAACTTATGGGTGAATTCCGCACGGTCGCTCCCGACCAAAAGCGCGAAATCGGTATGAAGCTTAACGAACTGAAGACTGCATTACAAAACAAATTGAACGAATTGCGTGAAGGACTTGCTACAAAGGAAGACGATCACTCAGACCTCGACCTTACTCGCACTCCCTACCCTATTGCTTTGGGTACACGTCATCCACTCTCAATTGTAAAGAACGAGATTATTGACATCTTCTCACGCTTAGGATTCTCTATTGCTGATGGTCCTGAGGTAGAAGACGACTGGCACGTATTCTCATCACTTAACTTTGCCGAAGACCATCCTGCACGTGATATGCAAGATACTTTCTTCGTTGAACAGCACCCCGACATCGTACTGCGTACACACACAAGTTCTGTTCAAAGCCGCGTAATGGAGAATTCAAAACCTCCCATCCGCGTGCTCTGTCCTGGTCGTGTATATCGCAACGAAGCAATCTCTGCTCGTGCTCACTGCTTCTTCCACCAAGTTGAAGGTTTGTACATTGATAAAGACGTAAGCTTCACCGACTTAAAGCAAGTACTCCTCACCTTTGCTCGCGAAATGTTTGGTCCCGACACAAAGATTCGTCTCCGTCCATCCTACTTCCCCTTTACTGAACCCAGTGCCGAGATGGATATCTCATGTAACATCTGCGGTGGCAAGGGTTGTGCCTTCTGCAAGCAAACCGGATGGGTCGAAATTTTAGGCTGTGGCATGGTAGACCCCAATGTTCTCGAAGCAAATGGCATCGACAGCAAGGTTTACAAAGGCTACGCATTCGGTATGGGTGTAGAACGCATCACCAACTTGAAATATCAAGTTAAGGACTTGCGTCTCTTCTCTGAGAACGACGTACGCTTCCTTGACGAGTTTACCTCTGCTAACTAACACCTACTTAGAGGACATATAGTAATCACAAAAGAGTGCAAGGATATACGTAAAACACACGTGTAACTTGCACTCTTCTTTTTTCATTTTGAAGCGCCATTATGTTCATTACAGAATTGCGACACACCATAGCCCTCTTTTTATACAATGTGGGGTTTAACAACGACTGGAGTGGCAGACTTGCACAAATACTCATCGTGGGATTACTGCTGTTGGCTTTGTGTATTGTTGCCGCACTCTTCAAGCGCTATCTCATCCCTCTTATATTGAAGATAGTAGAGAAAACAAACACACAGTGGGATGATTATCTTGTAAACAAGCCTGTGCTAAAAGCAACATGCCAACTAATACCCAGCATTGCGGTGTATGCGCTATTACCTTTTTGCTACGATAGCGAACATGCCACAACCTACATTGTAATCTCGCGCATATTGCAAGCCTACATCACCATCAGTTTAACACTTTTGGTAGCAGCCTTCCTCAAAAATCTTACCACTGCCATGGTTAAACAGATGGAAGAACATCACTTAATGGGTATTTTGCAGTTCTTGCGTTTACTCACCTTCTTCTTAGGTGGCATAGTGGTGGTTTCACAACTGTTCGGCTATAATCCCATACATGTCATCACAGGCTTGGGTGCCGCAGCCACAGTCCTCTTACTCATATTCAAGGACTCCATCATGGGTTTAGTAGCTGGCATACAACTCTCGCTCAACAAAATGGTAAAAGTTGGCGATTGGATTACAATCAAGAAGTTAGACATCAATGGATGCGTTGAAGAAATTTCACTCACAACGGTCAAAGTGCGCAATTTCGATAATACCATCTCAACCGTACCTCCTTACACCTTGGTTAGCGATGCTTTTCAGAATTGGGACGCTATGGCTCAAAAAGGAGCCCGACGTGTAAAGCGAGCCTTACTTGTTGACGTACAAAGCATTCGGTTTGTAACGCCTACAGAGTTCAAAGAGCTTGAACAAGGTGGTTTTGTCAGTCCAGCAGATTTTACTGATAGCAACACTACCAACCTCACCCTTTTCAGACACTATCTTACACAAGCCTTTAAAAAGGACAAAGACATTGTGCAAGACCAATGGATTTTGGTTCGACAACTCGACCCCACACCCAATGGCATTCCTCTTGAAATATGGTTTTACACCCAAAGCACAGAGTTCATAAAATTCGAAGACATTGCTTCAAGTAAAATCGAAACCATTATTGCCACACTTCCCACATTCCACCTACGATTGTTCCAAACTCCCACGGGATACGACATCCGCTCCTACACTTCAGCCCAAGCATAATTGAGTAGGTATTCAAAATAAATAAGGGGGATTCTAAAAATTCTGAACACCTACTTCAGAAATGCGGTTCGCCCTAAAAAGATAAGCACTAAATAAAAAAGTTCAGTTATTTTGAGTAAATTTGCACGCGAAAAAGTTATTGAAGTTTTTTTACAAGGTAGACGCTCCTAAAATATTCCTATATATATAAAGGTGTGTCCCCTCGCCAAAAAATTCATCCCAACACACTCGAAACATAAAAACAACAGATATATAAAATGCAAGATCAAAATCAAATGAATGGTAATGCCAATGGCATGGTTCCCTCCAATCAGGAAACATCTCAGGTAAACCCCAATGGTTTTAATAACAACAATGGTCTCAACGATATGCCTCCCGCTCCTACTAAAAAGAGCAAAACTCCGCTTATCATTGCCATCGTAATAGTAGCCTTGCTGCTTATCGGAGGCGGAACCTACTTCTACATCTCAAGCAATGCTTCTCAGCAAGAAGAAATGGCATACGAGGTTCTTGAGAATAACAACAATCCGCAAGACTACGAGGACTTTCTTGAAAAATACCCCAATAGCGAACACGCTGACGAGGTAAGAGACCGCTTGCAAAAGTTGCAAGAGATGCTCTCAAAATGGAATAGCATCGCCCTTTCGAACGATGTAAACGACTTCATCAACTTTAAAGATCAATATACTGATCCTCAATACAACCGCTTGTGCGACATCAAAATCGACTCACTCGACTTTATCACAGCACAGCGTCTCAACACTCCCGAAGCCTTCCAACACTATCTTGATAGTCACCCCGATGGTCGCTATGCCTCTGAAGCCTCTGTTGCACAAGGTAGCTTGCGCGACCAAGAAGTTACTGAAACCGATCGTGAACAAATCACTGAAGTGCTAACAGACTTCTTCAATGGCTTTGCGAATCGCGACGAAAGCAAAATTTGTGCAAACATATCATCAACCATGACCACCTTCTTGCACAAACAAAATGCAACCAAGGCTGACGTATTGAGCAAAATTGACGCCATGTTCAACGAGCACATTCAAGGTTGTCAATTCAATGTAAACCGCGATACACAAATTACACGCAAAAACGATAGCAGCGGCAATGCCATGTTTACAGTAACCTTCACTGTAGACCAACACATCAGCCGCGACAACGAGGGCAAAACCTTTGGACAATATAAATGTGTAGCAAACATCAATGCCCAAATGCTCATCACCTCGTTAACTATGCAAGAAATTTCACAACAATAACCCCCCAAAACAATCACACTTATGTTGACAATTAACTCTTACGAAGAATTCGAGAAATACTTAGGTCAAGAACTTGGTAAGTCTGAATGGCTTGAAGTAGACCAAGATCGCATCAACGCCTTTGCCGATGCTACCCTCGACCATCAATGGATTCACGTTGACACAGAAAAGGCTAAAGAAGGTCCCTTCGGTCAAACCATTGTGCATGGTTACCTCACCCTCTCCTTGCTCCCCTACATGTGGGAACAAATCATTAAGGTCAACAACCTGAAGATGATGGTTAACTATGGCATGGACAAAATGAAGTTTGGACAAGCCGTGTTAAGCGGACAGAGCATACGCCTTGTCACAACTTTGCACAGCATTGCCAACCTTCGTGGCATCTGCAAAGTTGAAATCAAGTTCACCATCGAAATCAAGGATCAAAAGAAGCCAGCCCTTACTGGTATTGCTACATTCTTGTATCACTTCAACTAACTTTTATTAAGCTTTTAACCAAGTAAAGCTACAAAAAACCTCCATACGAATGTGCGAATGAGCCAATCTCCTCCCCCCTTTGTAAACACACAACAATAGGCTTGGCTCAATGGCACATTCGTATTTTCGTTTTCTAAAAAAAATATATGGACACATACATCACGCTAAAATCTTCGGCTGAAACCCAACTAACCGAAAAGCGCTCTCGCTTTTTGGCATTTGCCTTACATGCAGACAACGAGGAAGAGGCCAAAAACATTGTTGCAGCCTATAAAAAGAAATATTACGATGCTCGCCATGTATGTTATGCCTATGTTTTAGGAAACGATGGAAAAATCACCCGAGCTAACGATGATGGTGAACCCAGTGGCACAGCAGGACGCCCCATCTTAGGGCAAATACAATCGCGCAACCTCACCTACACCGTAGGCATTGTGGTACGCTATTTTGGAGGCGTAAAATTAGGCACAGGTCCATTAGGCGTTGCCTACAAAACAGCCATTGGCGAAGCCCTTGACGAAGCTGAAAAAGAAGAAAAAATAGTCACCACAAAGTTTCGCGTCTCAGTGCCCTACACCGATGCGGATGTAGCCATGCGCTTTATTAAGGATTTGGAGGCCGACATCACACAGCGCGATTACGATGCAGAAGGAACCCTACTGACCATAGAGGTGAGACTTGACGATGAACAAGCCTTGCGCGATAAACTATCTAAAATTCTATCTTTACGCTTCCCCGATGAAACAAAGGAATAAGGACTGATTCTAAAAAATCAGATTTTTCTGAAACCGCCCATGGCATTTCCCCCAACACCACCTTAGAATGACACTATCCCCTTTACACATAACCAATTGGCAAAACGCACGCTTTCTCTACGAAAGTGCCTTCCCCGCAATTGAACGCCGCGACTCTAACGCATGGAAACAAATGTGGAAAGAAAATTCCCTTTTTCATATCGACGAAATATTGCTTGCCGATAACACCTTTGCAGGATTTATCACTTATTGGGATTTTACCGACTTCGTCTATGTCGAGCACTTTGCCACCATGCCCCAAGTGCGCAATCAAGGCATCGGGAAAAAAGTGATAGAAGCTCTTAAGCAAAAAATCAGCACCCCCATCGTTTTAGAAGTTGAAGAGCCAACCAACGAAATGGCAACAAGACGCATTGGGTTTTATGAAAAACAAGGATTTAGCATCATACACAAACCCTACATGCAGCCACCTTATCACAAAGGAGACAATTATTTTCCACTACTGATTATGGCTACCAACGAAACGCATGCGCAAACCCATTTCGAACAAATTGTGCAAACCCTCTATAAATATGTTTATGAGGTAAACATAAAATAAATGCACGCATTTTTCCGCGTTTCAAACAATATTTGTAATTTCGCACACAAATAAACAGCATTGTTCTGCCTAACTCGCCTTTCTGCCTACAAAAAAGCAGTAAGACTGTTGGGCAAACAACCCAAAAATATAACAAATCATGTATAGAACAAACACATGCGGTGAACTTCGCATCGAACACGTAGGCAAAGAAGTTACTTTGGCAGGTTGGGTGCAACGTAGCCGTAAAATGGGCGGCATGACCTTCATCGACCTACGCGACCGCTATGGCATCACACAGCTCGTATTCAATGAAGAAACCAACGCCGAACTCTGTGCACAGGCTAACAAGTTGGGCCGTGAATTCGTAATACAAGTTACAGGTATCGTTAACGAGCGTTATTCAAAAAACGATAAGATGCCCACTGGCGACATCGAAATCATTGTTAACAGCCTTAACGTACTCAACGAGTCGCTCACTCCCCCATTCACCATCGAGAATAATACAGATGGTGGTGATGACTTGCGCATGAAGTATCGCTACCTCGACTTGCGCCGTGAAAATGTACGCGCAAACTTAGAGCTTCGTCACAAGTTCTGCATAGCTGTGCGTAATTTCCTCGACTCAAAGGGCTTCCTCGAGATCGAAACTCCCGTACTCATTGGTTCTACGCCCGAAGGTGCTCGCGACTTCATCGTACCCTCACGCATGAATCCTGGTCAGTTCTATGCATTGCCCCAAAGTCCGCAAACACTGAAGCAGCTACTTATGGTTGCAGGAATCGACCGCTATTTTCAAATAGCCAAATGCTTCCGCGACGAAGACTTGCGTGCCGACCGTCAGCCAGAGTTCACACAGATTGACTGCGAAATGTCGTTCGTTACACAAGACGACATCATTAACACCTTTGAAGAAATGGCAAAATACCTCTTCAAGGAAGTACGCGGTTACGACCTCGGCGACACCCCCTTCATCCGTATGCCTTGGCATGAAGCCATGCGCCGTTTTGGTTCTGACAAACCCGATATGCGTTTCGGCATGGAGTTTGTTGAACTTATGGACACCCTCAAAGGCACAGGCTCATTTAGCGTATTCAACGATGCTGCCTACATTGGTGGCATCTGTGCCACAGGTTGTGGTTCATACACGCGCAAGCAGCTCGACCAACTCACAGACTTTGTTAAGTCTCCGCAAATTGGTGCAAAGGGACTGGTTCACGCCAAAGTTAACGCAGATGGCACCATTAAGAGCTCTGTCGATAAATTCTACACCCCCGAGGTTCTTGAACAACTCAAACAGAAGATGAATGCCCAACCTGGCGACTTAATCCTTATCCTCTCTGGCGACGATGCCATGAAGACACGCAAACAGCTCTGCGAGTTGCGTCTTGAAATGGGTGAACGCTTAGGCTTGCGCGACAAAAACAAGTTTGCATTGCTTTGGGTTGTTGACTTCCCCATGTTCGAATGGAGCGAAGAAGAAGGTCGCTTACTTGCCATGCACCATCCTTTCACAGCTCCGCGTCCTCAAGACGTGCCATTACTCGATACCGACCCTGCCTCAGTTCTTGCTGATGCTTACGACATGGTATGTAATGGAGTTGAAGTGGGTGGCGGTTCAATCCGTATTCACGATGCAGTTCTCCAAGCCAAGATTTTCAAAGTTCTCGGTTTCACACCCGAACGTGCACAAGAGCAGTTTGGCTTCTTAATGAACGCCTTCAAGTATGGTGCGCCCCCTCATGGAGGTTTGGCTTATGGTCTCGATCGTTGGGTATCACTCTTTGCGGGTCTCGACAGCATCCGCGACTGCATAGCCTTCCCCAAGAACAACTCAGGTCGCGACGTAATGTTGGATGCTCCTTCGCGTGTTGACCAAAAACAACTCGATGAATTGCTCATCGACCTACGTCCCCTTGAAAAGTAATCTTTTCTCATAAAATAAGTTTGTAACCCCCATTATTCAGTTTCTGAATAATGGGGATTTCATTGTTAGGTAGGTGTCTTCTATTAAATAGAGTACAAAAATCTAAGTGTTTATATTGCAGCAAACAATAAAACTTCGTACTTTTGTATTATAGGATGCTCAAGTTTTGGATTTAGCAAGTGCGCCCTGAATTATCGTGCAAACCGAATACAATCAAGCTTGCTTGAATTGTTGAGGTGCAGCCGATAATGCACGCCCTGAATTATCGTGCAAACCGAATACAATCAAGCTTGCTTGAATTGTTGAGGTGCAGCCGATAATGCATAGCAAAGGGCAACAGCGCCTAGCCTAGGGCAAGCGAAGCGACACCCTGGGTCAAAAAAGAAAGTTGAAGATTGAATTTAGAAGAAATAAAAGTTTAAATCTTATCTTCGTCAAAAAGTTTAGACGGCTTCATAATCAAATACATAAAGTTATGCGACACACAGAAGAAAGATATATCAGTTTGTTAACCGATTTTGGGTTCAAACGAATTTTTGGAACGATTCCCAACAAAGATTTACTTATTGATTTTCTCAACGCCTTGTTTAATGGCGAACAAGTTGTTAAGGATGTAACCTTTTTGAACAGTGAGCATGTTGGTGATGTACATACTGAACGCAAGGCTATTTTCGACGTCTATTGCGAAAACGAAGACGGCGAGAAGTTTATTGTGGAAATGCAAAACGCCTATCAAACCTATTTCAAAGACCGCTCATTATATTATTCAACTTTCCCCATTCGTGAACAAGCGCAGAAAGGTGGAAATTGGGACTACAAACTTGAGCACGTTTACGTAATAGCATTGCTCAACTATCAAATGAGTGATCCTGCTTTCTCAAAAAATACCATTAACCACGATATAGGTTTACTCGATAAACAAACGCATCGCGTTTTCAACGACAAACTCACATTTAAATATGTAGAAATTGCAAAGTTTAATAAGAGCATAGATCAACTCGAAACCAATTTCGACAAGTGGATTTATGTTCTACAAAACCTCTCTCGCCTCGACAAACAACCTAAATATCTACAAACAGCAGTCTTTAACCGTCTGTTTGCTGAGGCTGAAATAGCAAGTTTCACACAAACGGAGTTACAAGATTACGAAGACAGCCTTAAAGCTTATCGCGATATTAAGAATTCATTGGATACAGCAAGAAAAGAAGGTATTACTGAAGGTATGGCTGAAGGTATGGCTAAAGGTATGGCTAAAGGTATGGCTGAAGGTATGGCTAAAGAGAAGGCTAAGATTGCAAAAAATCTTCTTGAAATAGGAATGCCTTTGGAAAACATTATGCAAGTAACTGGATTAACAGAAGACGAAATCAATAATTTACAATAAAGAGAATTTAAAATAACGGTGGGATTTTCTCACCGTTATTATGATTCTAACAATTTATATGACACGTGAACTACCGCTAAGCTAAATACTTAGGGAGGGGCTAATGCGCTTTCTATAAAGCTATGCAACATCCAGAAGAACAACATTTCAAATTACTGATAGTTCTTGATTTTAAAACGTAATACTCAATTGCATATATGATAAAACGTAATACAGACAAAGACAGCCTTAAAGCTTATTGCGATATTAAAAATTCATTGGATACAGCAAGAAAAGAAGGTATGGCTGAAGGTATAGCTAAAGAGAAGGCTAAGATTGCTAAAAAACTTCTTGAAATAGGAATGCCTTTAGAAAGCATTATACAAGTAACTGGATTAACAGAAAACGAAATCAATAATTTACAATAAGGAGGATTTAAAATAATGGTGGAAAATCTCTCATCACCAATAAAATCCTATTTATGGCTCACTGATGGACATTTTTAAATAAAAACCTCACGCTCGGAAGTGAAAGTAAATTTTCACTTCTCTCACTTAATCGGTTTTTTGACTAAAATACGAATAACTTGCGCAGAATTTGATAATAATATCTGTCCCCAAAAGTCTATTGATTAACTCGGCCAAGTTAATTGATTAACTTGGCCTTTTATATTGATTAACTCGTACGTGTTAATTGATATACTTGAAAAGAGTATGATTGAATACAGATTTTGCTGATTGAACAGATTCCCTTCTTTTCGGATTGAAAGGGATGAAAAGTAGTACGTTTTCTTGAAGAATGTAAGATTTTTATAGGTTCCTCCCCAAAAGCAGTCTAAAGTGTCTAAAAAAAGTATGTTGACATACTTTGCCATTTAAGTTAACTTACTTTGCCAAGTATGTTAACATACTCGGACATGTTAGTTAAGTTACTTTTTGGAGGGCATACCTCTAAGATATGCAACAGTTCAACATTGACAGATACTTCAATCTGTTGCGCATGAAAGGCTATGAGGTTAAACCTCGTTACGACAAGCAGCGGAAACTTGTCGGCTACACAGTCGGCAAGAATGCTTCCGTGTTCAAGGCTTCTGAGATTGGCAGAAAGTTTATGGCATCAAAGATTGAAGACACATGGAAGAAACTGCACCCAAAACCAACACAAGTCAAGACAAAGCCAGTTTCTCCATCCGTTGCTCCTGCGCCTCGCCCTGTTCGTCCTGTCGTTCAGACTCCAACAGCATCACAACCAAAGGCGCAATCTCAAATTGCCCAAACGGCATTCCACATCAATACTGGCGATGAGGTCAAGAAGATTTGGATTCCGAACTCTGTCAAAGATGTCTTTACTAATGAGGTTCAGATTCCAGAGG
>OBIB01000094.1_pt1 | contig 32078 bp, 20 predicted proteins | sample 1496261 | NCBI WGS metagenome assembly OBIB01 (sample SAMN05065771, study PRJEB22554) | human gut metagenome | biome: ENVO:2100002; feature: ENVO:00000062; material: ENVO:00002003 | host: Homo sapiens | place: USA
AAAAGACATAAAAAACTATAAGAACAAGGCTATAATAGCCCCAAAAGGTGTTGCATTCCTAGGAAAGCAACACCTTTTTTAATCGGAATCCTCAATTTTTAAAGGAAAATTTGGCATTCACATTTTTTTTTCTTATCTTTGCATCAATCAAAATATAACGAAATTCAATATCAATTATTCATAACTAATAGTTTACAAGAACTATAGTTTGCACGTTTAAACAATACACGTTAAAACAATATGAGAAAGAAACTTATAAACCTATTCATGATGACTTGCGTGATAGCCGGCGGCTTCACACAGGCATCCTTCGCACAACAGGCTAAGTTGAGCAATCTCACCCAGTTTGTAAATCCAAGAATCGGAACGGGTGGTCACGGTCACGTATTCCTCGGAGCCAATGTTCCGTTCGGATATGTGCAGCTGGGCCCTACCGAGCCATCACGTGGCTGGGACTGGTGCTCGGGCTATCACCATTCCGACTCCGTGCTCATCGGATTCGGCCATCAGCACCTCAGCGGCACCGGTATCGGCGACCTGGGCGACGTGGCATTCCTGCCCGTAACTGATGCCAGCCAGAAGGAAATCCTCTTCAGTCATGCCAACGAGAATGTGCGCCCGGGCTACTACGCCGTGAAACTGCAGCAGCCCAACGTGTGGGTAGAGCTCACAGCCACCCAGCGTGCCGGATTCCAGCGCTACACCTTCGGGGCAGATGCCCAGCAGGCACAGCTGGTGCTCGACCTGAAGCAGGGCATCGGATGGGATGCGGCAAAGGATTACAACGTAGATAAGATTACCTCTACCACCCTGGCAGGCCATCGCTTCTCCAAGGGTTGGGCCAACGACCAGAAGGCATTCTTCTTCGCCGAATTCTCGCAGCCTGTCACCGTGAAGCCATTGGGCACCGGAAGATGGCTGATTACGGCAGCAGATGTTACCAAGCCATTGATGGTGAAGACGGGCATGTCGGCAGTAAGTGCCGAGAACGCCCAGCTGAACCTGAAGAAGGAGATTCCGGGCTGGGATTTCCGCCAGGTGGTGGCTGATGCCGATGAGGCATGGAACAAAGAGCTGAACAAGGTGAACATCGAGACCACCGATTCCGCATCACGCCGCATCTTCTACACGGCGATGTATCACACTATGACCGCTCCATCCGTATTCTCGGATGTAAACGGCCAGTATCGCGGTGCAGACGGCAAGGTATACGATGGCAATTTCACCAACTACACTACCCTCTCGCTCTGGGACACCTATCGTGCGGCTCATCCGCTGATGACCATGATTCATACAGATATGCTGCCAGATATGGCAAGCACCTTCATCAACATCTATCGCCAGCAGGGCCAGTTGCCGGTATGGCATCTGATGGGTAACGAAACCAACTGCATGGTGGGCAACCCAGGCATTCCTGTGCTTGCCGACATGGTATTGAAGGGCTATGTGCAGGATAAGGAAGGCGCCTACGAGGCAATGAAGCAGTCGGCGTTGAGAGAAGACCGCGGACTGGGGCTGCTCAAGAAATACGGCTATCTGCCTTACGACAAGGAGAAGACCAAGGAAACCGTGGCAAAGGGTCTGGAATATGCCCTGGCTGATGCCTGCGTTGCCAAGGTGGCGCGCATGCTGGGCAAGAAGGCAGACGCCAAGTATTTCGAGAAGAGAGCTAAATCTTACAGCAAATACTTCGACAAGGAAACCGGATTCATGCGCGGCATCGGTTCCGACGGCAAGTTCCGCACCCCATTCAACCCATTCGCCGCCGAGCATCGTGACGACGACTACACCGAGGGAAATGCATGGCAATACACCTGGCTGGTGCCACACGATGTACACGGACTCGTGAAGCTCTTCGGCAACGAACAGAAATTTGTTACCAAGCTCGATTCGCTCTTCATCGTCACCGGCAGCATGGGCGACAATGCATCTCCTGACATCTCAGGACTCATCGGCCAGTATGCCCACGGCAACGAGCCTAGCCATCACGTGCTCTACATGTACAACTACGTGGGCCAGCCATGGAAGGGAGCCCGTCTGCTGCGCCAGACCATGAACGAGATGTATAAGGACGATTTCGACGGATTGAGCGGCAACGAGGACGTAGGCCAGATGTCTGCATGGTATGTGCTTTCATCCATGGGTCTCTATCAGGTAGAGCCAGCCGGCGGCAAGTACATCATCGGCAGTCCTATCTTCGACAAGGCATCGGTGAATGTGGGCAAGGGCAAGACCTTCAGCATCATCTGCAGGGACAACAGCAAGGAGAACATGTATATCCAGCACATCAAGCTGAACGGCAAGCCATACACCAAGTCGTATATCATGTATAACGACATCATGAAGGGCGGCACCCTGGAAATACAGATGGGCAGCCAGCCATCCAAGTGGGGCACGCGTCCAGCCGACCGACCATAAGATTTTTCATGAGAATGATGTTTTTGAACTGATTATTGTATAGAACTAACTAACAAAAGATAAGAAAATGAGAAAGACTATTTTAGCAATGGCTCTTCTTGCCTCTATGACAGCGATGGCCCAGGAGAACGCCAAGGTGGATGTCCACGCACGCTATACCAAGGTGGTGACACCGGTGGATGGCAAGTACGAATCCAAGCGTCCGCCAGTGGAGGACCGCCTCTTCACCTCCACTGCCGTGGAGAAGAAGATCAAGGAAGTGCAGAAACTGCTGAAGAAGAACCCGAAGCTGGCATGGATGTTTGCCAACTGCTATCCTAATACCCTGGAGAGTACCGTTCACTACCGTGTGCTCGAGAATGGTGACGACGATACATTTGTATATACAGGCGATATCCCAGCCATGTGGCTCCGCGACTCAGGTGCGCAGGTTTGGCCTTACGTAGCCCTCGCCAACAAGGACGAGAAGCTGAAGAAGATGCTGAGGGGCGTGATTCTGCGCCAGCTGAAATGTATCAACATCGACCGCTACGCCAATGCCTTCAACGATGGTCCTACGGGTGCCGGATGGGTGAAAGACCGCACCAAGATGCAGCCAGACGTGTTCGAGCGCAAGTATGAGATTGACTCCTTCTGCTACCCTATCCGCCTGGCTTACGAGTACTGGAAGGTGACAGGCGACGACTCCATCTTCGGCGAAGTATGGATGCAGGCTGTGGATAACATCCTGAAGACCTTCCACGAGCAGCAGCGCAAGGTAACAGCCAAGGCATATCACTTTACCCGTGTTTCCGACCGTGCCTTCGATACCATCGGTTGGGATGGTTTCGGTGCTCCGGTGAAGCCAGTGGGCCTGATTGCCTCCATGTTCCGTCCATCGGATGATGCCACGATTCTTCCATTCCTGATTCCTTCCAATTTCATGGCAGTATCATCCATGAACAAGGCTGCCGAGATTCTGAAGCATGTGGCTGAGAAGGATGCGGCAAAGAAGGATGCGGCTCTGAAGATTGCCAAGGATTGCAGCAGTCTTGCAGATGAGGTTCAGGCAGCCTTGCAGAAGTATGCCATCTACAACCATCCTAAGTACGGCAAGATTTACGCCTACGAGGTTGACGGTTTCGGCAACCAGCTTCTGATGGACGATTCCAACGTGCCATCCCTGTTGGGTATGGGCTACATGGGTGATGTTCCGATGAACGACCCTATCTATCAGAACACCCGCCGTTTTGTTTGGAGCGAGGACAATCCTTGTTTCTTCCGTGGCAAGGCTGGCGAGGGCATCGGTGGTCCTCACATCGGATACGACATGCCATGGCCTATGTCTATCATGATGAAGTGTTTCACAGCCCAGAGCGACGACGAGATTCGTTTCTGCATGAAGATGTTGCTGAACACGGATGCGGGCATGGGCTTCATCCACGAGTCATTCCACAAGGATGATGCATCAAAGTTCACCCGTCCATGGTTTGCATGGCAGAACACGCTGTTTGGAGAATTGGTGATTAAGTTGATCAACGATGGCAAGGCCGACTTGCTGAACAACTTATAATATCATAGCAAATAATAATACATAAAAAATGCCGATAGTTCCAAATTCCAGAACTATCGGCATTTATCATTTATGAAACTAAAAAACAATATATTATGGTTGCAGGGTGAAACCTACTACCAGATATGCCTTCTCGGTGCTTGGATTGGCTGCTACCTGAGCGAAGACCGGAACACTGAAGGAATCGGTAATCTTGATATCCTTGGTGGCTTTCACTGCTACATGGGTTACGGCAAAGCCATTGGCATCACCATAGAATGATGTGGCGAATGGCACGGCACCCACGCTCGCCTCCCAGTCGCAGAAAGTCCTACGCTTCCCCAGGCTGTGAGGGAGAAGCCTTTGTATCCGATGCCCAATGTAGGTTGTAGGGAAACGGCTCCCAAGTCCTGACCACGCCAGTAGTACTGGCTCACGATGTCTGCACCCATAGATGTCTCTACCTTATCCTGCGCCATGGCAGCAGGAGCAAATGCCATCAAACCGAGTGCCAGGGCACCCATCTTCTTCATATCTGTAATCTTCTTCATAATCTCTCTTATTTTCGGGTTTATAATAAGAAGCGGTGGAAAATAATCCACCCGCTTCTATTCTTTATATATGAAAGTTATTTTACATCAGGAAACCTTCTGTAGGAAGACCGGCGGCATGTGTTTTGAGCGTATGAATAAAAGGAAAGACCTGTATGGTCAGATGCCTCGCCAGGCACTGAAACCATACAGGTCGAATCATTATTAACGTAATTCTACCTTCACAATACCAGGCGAACGAAGCCCAGGCTTCAGTTCACCACCTATATAATATAAGGTATGTCCACGCATAACTACTTGGGCGCCCGCCCTAGCAAGCAGCGGACTTTCAGGGAATGGAGTTTCCCACTTCCCAGAGTTTAAACTATAAACTAACAAATTATCATTAAACTTATACCACGAAATATCTTTCTTCAGATAATCAGGCTTCGCCACCATGGAATAGGTTCCGCTGATGGCATCCCAGAAGATTTCCTTGTTCACACCTCCGGCGCAGACGATGGCGGGATTGCCCGATGGACTTACTGCCAGCATGGCTGTGGCTCCCGTAAGGGTGAGTTCATCGCCCTGAGGATTGCGTGGCGCAGGGAGCGATGTCCAGCTCTTGCTCTCAGGATGATAGCACAAGCCCGATGTGGCTACCAGGCTCGACTTGCCATTCTCGTAGAAGCCGCCCCATACATAAAGCTCGCCACGGTAGGCAGCACACACTGGCTGAACCCTCGGCTCGCCTATCAGCTCTGTTTCGTGCTGCCAGGCTGAAGCCAGCTTCTTTGCCGCATCTTTCTTACTTGTCCCGTTTTTCCACGCTGCATCCTTTCCGATTTCCAGGCTCAGAACGGCAGCCGATGGTCTGCCGTCCTGATTGCCTCCCACCACGAAAAGGCGGGTATCAGAGAGGCAGACGCCCATGTTATCTACCGAACGTGGCAGCGACGGAAGCGATTTCAATACCGGTTTGCCACTCTCCCTGTCCAGGTGGAGGCTCAGCACGCTACGCAACTTCTGCTCATTGTTGCAACCGCCCACCAGAATCAGGCTGTCGCCCGAGGTAACCGTGCCGCCATAGGCTGCAGGCTCAGGCAGATGGCCTATCAGTTGCCAATCCGGGGTTTCGTCTGCATTGCCCCCCACCTTCGCAGCATAAATGCCCGAATAATACTTCTTCTTTCCAGGCTCAGGGAAATTACACCCACCGGCTACTACCATGTAGTCGCCGATGAAACCACCATAGCAGACTGATACACCCAGTTCATACCCTGCCTCCCCTGCAGGGAAGCCGGATATGGTTTTGATGTTAGAATACTGTTTTTTAGGATCTGATTTCATTGAACAACAACTATTTATGATTGTTATGATAGAATCTGTATCTCCACGGAAGGTTGAAGCCGGAAGACCATCGCTGTTCACCAGATTGGCTCGGGTAAACGGTTGCCATCCGTATCTCACGAATCTCGGAAGCTTGACCTCAGGAGATGTCAATCTCACCTGGTCACCCTCTATCTTCGCCTGTGCCGGATAGAACATGCCTTCTTCCCCGGCTATCTCGAAGCAGCGAGGCGAGTTGCCATCCGATGTGCGGAGTCCATCGCCATAGGCAAAGGATACCACCAGGGCATCGCCCTCTCTTTCCACCTTATTATATATAGGTCCCGATGGGGTTACGCCGTGACCATAGGTCTGGTTCAATGCCCAGCGACCCAGGCGTTCGCCCACAGGCTGCTTATTCGTTGGATGCACATCGAGCGAATCACCATAATCAGAAGATACCGCCATTCCGGTATTTGGAATTGACTTCATCAATCGGAGCTGACTATCTCTGAACCAGGTCCAGGAAGGACGGTTCAAACTAGACAGCTGCACGAAATAGAACGGCATCTGCGGATTCTTCCAGTTGCCTCGCCAGCTGTCTACCAGCAGGCGGAAGAGCTGCCCGTGGGTATCCATATTGTGCGCATTCGATTCGCCCTGATACCAGATGACACCCTTGATAGGATACTGCTGCAGAGGCAGGATGCCGCTCTCGTAGAGATAGCATGGTTCGTAAGGGTGACGGCCCAGATGGGTGGCATCGTTGGTAAGGTTCTTGGCTGCTCTGCCACGCACCCAATCCTGGATAAAGTCGTTCTGCAGCCAGTTGCGCAGGATGGCAGGGAAGCGGGTTTCCAGGGTGTTTCTATCTACCCATGCCTCGGTAGGTGCACCGCCGATGGCATTGCATATCAAGCCCACAGGCACCTTCAGGCTGTCGCGCAGCATCTTGCCGTAGTAATAAGCCACGGCAGAGAACTGGGCTGCCGTCTCGGGGGTAGCCCCCTGCCAGGTGGTATTCCTGTAATACTGCAGATGGTTCAGCGAATCCAGACAGGATGCCGGCCATGCTACATCGTAGGTTTCCCAGCGGCCCTTCATGTCGAAGAGGCGCAGGTCAGGGTCGTTCGCCTGGGCTATATCGTGCTTGCCGGTGGAAGCCTGGTTGAGTCGGAACGCCATGTTCGACTGGCCTGAACACAGCCACACTTCGCCCACTGCCACATGGTGGTACTCCTTCTTCTGTTTGCCCGCCTGGATGGTGAGCGTATAGTCGGTGCCCACAGGCAGCGGCTGCAGCACTACGCTCCATTCGCCCCGGTTGTTGGCAACGGCAGAAGCCTTCTGTCCGGCAATGCTCACCATTACCTGGTCGCCCGTGTTGGCGATGCCATGGATATCCAGCGACTGGTTGCGCTGCAGCACCATGTGGTCTGTATAGAGAGAGGACATCTGGAGTCCGCCATAGTTTCCGGTAATGCCGCCATAAACGGTCTTTGCCAGGATACCTGCACCTTCCGGGTTGGGATGGATGGCATCCGGCAACAGGTTAGGATAAGGATAGAGCGGCGCATGGAAATCGATGAGTTCTGCCCCACTCACCCGAGCCACCACCTTGATGGCTTCCTGTATCTCATCGTGCCACTGCTTGGTGCCCGAAATGAACCGGGGATGGCGATGGGCTATCGGCGTCATGCAGGCCAGGATAAAGCGTACCTTGGGATTGGCAGAACGCAGAGAGTCCATCAGCGAGAGATAATCCTTTACAAATTCATCTCGATAGTTAGGCCAGTTCCTCGGGTCGGTATCGTTGATGCCCAGGTGGATGACGGCGATGTCGCCCTTGAAGGCCATCGCCTGCCTATACTCTTCCTGCTTCATATACGGGCGGTGGCCGTGGTTCAGCAGGGTGGCACCCGGCTTTCCGAAGTTGCCTACCAGATATTTGTCGCCCAGCATTTTCTGCAGTTGTACGGGATAGGAGAAATGCTCTCTATCCTCGATTCCCGTGCCGTAGGTGATACTGTTGCCCACGCAAGCCACCTTGATTTTCTGCACAGTTTTCTTTCGGGCAGCCTCAACAGAGAGGGAGCCCGTGAGGAGCATCGACAGCATCACGGCTGTCAATGCTCCCTTTGGATTCATTAATTTATCATACAACATACCTATATAAACTATATATAACCAATTATAACCTTCTAATTCGATATTACTCGTCGAGGATAGCAGCCGTGAACATCCATTTTACGAGGCGGGTCTCCTTAGAGGAGAACTTGCCCACAGGAAGCTTCAGCATCAGCTTGTTCCAACCCTTCTTCAGGGTGATATCTATCGCCGGACGAGACATGTAATTCTCATTCTTCAGCGTAATCTCGTTAGAGCGTTCGGTGTTCGTGTTCTCCCAAACAGGAGGCATGATCTCCTGACCATTGAGCCATGCACGGCTGCACTTGTAATCCCAGGTGCCCTGACGGGGAGCCAGGTCGCTCTCAGAACGGCTGTAGTTCTGGAACTCCAGCGCCAGCTTCGCCTTTCTTTCCTTTGGAGAATAAATCCATCGGGTGGCATAAGCGGTGTGATTCTCCTGAGGGTTGGCGTAGAAACCGGGAACCAGCGTGCCCCATACATGGCGCAGATAGATGCCGTTGCCGATGATCTTGCGGGTCTTGTAAGTCTTGCCCTCATACTGATATACGGAATCTTCCTGCTGCTCAGGCGGGAACACCTTGTTCAGGTCGCCTCCGTTAGGGAAGGCATCGGTAATCTGCCACTCGCTCTGGGTCTGGCAAACGTATGGGAACAGAACCTCCTTCAGCCAGGTCTTCTTCTGCCACAGCAGGCGGTGTTCAAATTCCTTGAACGCAGCCAACTGCTCTGGCTCGTCTTCCCACAGCAGGGTGCCCTTGCCATCAAAATAGCAGTTGCCGCCTCCACGCCAGGCACGTTCTGCCAGGGTGAGCATATAAGGATAGAAATTATTCTCAGCCAACAGCTGAGGTGTATTGTCTATGAAGCGGTCGTTCCAGAAGGCTACGATGCAGCCAGCCAGGTCATCGCTGCCCTCAGGCTGGTTATAGATGCGGCTGTTGAACATCGCCACCAGGTCGGCGTAGGTGTCGAAGTGGTTGGCGTAGTGGTAGCGGCAGTCGATGGCAGGGATGCCTTTCTGTGCCTTTCCACGATAGCTCCAGAGCTGCATCATATCGATTTCGCCCGGCTTGTAGTTCCAGCCAGGGTTATAAGAGATAACCTTCTTGCCCTTGTCGCGGATGTATTTCACCATCATCGGAACGAAATCCGGATTGGTAAACTGAACCTCGTCGGTTCCTATATGAAGATAAGGTACGTCGAACGTAGCGCATACCTCATCGATGATGTCTTTCAGAATCTGAGTGCCCTTCTCGCTCTGCATATCGGTCTTGAAGGTACGCTCAAAGGCAGCACTGTGTCCCGGCATATCGATTTCCGGAATCAGGAGCACCTGGTGCTGCTTGCAGAATTCCACCAGTTGGCGAGCCTCATCCAGGGTATAGAACTTACCCTTCTCACGCTCCATGTTTTCAGGCGCATTGAGCTGCGGATATTTCTTGCATTCCAGTCGCCAAGCCTGGTTTTCGGTAAGATGCCAGTGAAAAACATTGATCTTGTATCTGCTGAGCAGACTGATTTCACGTTTCAGTTCCTCTACAGGAATATAGCTTCTGCCCACATCGTGCATGAAGCCACGGATGCGAAAGGCAGGCCAGTCGGTGATGTCACACTGTGGCACCCAAGCCTTTTTGTTTTTAGTGTATTTTAGTTGTTCTAGTGTCTGTCGTCCCCAATACATACCCTTTGGGGTGGTAGCTTCCAGAAGGATGCCTTTCCTGGTAATTGATAGATGGTAAGCCTCTTCCTGGAACTTGGCTCCTTCAATCTGGTTCACATATTTCTCCTCCACCGTCAACTCGCCGCTGGATTTCTTGCCGTTGAACTGATACTTCTGAGGCAGAGGCAACAATGAAGATGGATGATTGGCAGAGATGCCAGCCATGCACAAAAATATAGAAAACACAAAAAGTAAGAGTCGATTCATATTAGAAAGTTTTTATGAAGAAGAGAGGGAAATGTTCCCCTCTCTTCTCTTTTTTATAATCAAACAAAACGATTTGCCTCATCGGCGAAATCATTTCCACAATAGGCTCCTTATTTGTCGTAACCAGGAGTCTGGTGCAACAGACCGTTCAAGCCGAGGGTGTTCTCATCAATAGGCCACAACAGCTTATCGGCATGAGCAGAAGTATATTTGGTAACATACTCAGCACCCATCAGTCGGAGGTCGTGCCAGCGCTTACCCTCGAAGAGGAACTCGCGGCATCTTTCCTTCAATACAGCCTCGATGACATTCGCATCGCTGCCTACGAAAGAGTTGTTGGCATAGAATGAAGCGTCTGTATCATTAGGATAAGCCACCTCAGCCTGGTGAGCATTGAAGTACTCCTCGCCGTAAGCACGCTTTCTTACCTCGTTGATCTCAGCAGCAGGATCCTCGCCCAGCAAAGCCTTAGCCTCAGCCAAGCCCAAGAGACAGTCAGCATAGCGATAGATTGGGTAATCATCGAGCCACTGGCGCTGGTTGTAACCCTCTGGCAAGGTACCCTGGAACTTATACTGGATGTTGCCAACATACTTGAGGGACCCATCCTCGTTCTTGGCATAGATATCCTTCAAGCTACCAGCCTTACGGGTATCGCCATCACGATAAAGCTCCTTCCACATATCCTTGTTGAGAGATATACGCATTACACCGTCCATGTCCTTCATCGCAGACTCTGCCAGAGAAGTTCCATCAGCCTCATAATAGTTTCTGTAGAACATAGAACCCATCACCAAAGTCAAGCGGAAGGTATCATTCCACATAGTCTTCTCATCCTTGCCGTAATAAACAGCGTAGATAATCTCCTTGTTCTTCTTGTTGTTAAAGGCAAATACCTTGGTAAAGTCGTTCTGCAAAGCTACGTCAGCCTTCTTCACGTCCTCATAAGCAGCCTTGGCAATCTGATAATCAGCGTTACCGCCGCCCATCTGCTTACCGCTCCAGAGATAAGCCTCACCCTTGAGCATCTTGGTAGCAGCCAGAGACCAGTAGTTTCTGCCGTTGGTAAACTTGTAGTTCTCGCCGTAAGCCTGCTCAGAAGCCTGGATATCCTTCTTGATCTGAGCCATTACCTCAGCTGCTGGAGAAGCAGCCTTACCCATGTTGCCGATGTTGATGTCGCTACCCTTGGTATAGTCGGTTACTACGATGACATCGCCATAGGTTCTCAACAGCTGGAAGTACATGAAGGCACGCATACCGTATGCTGAACCCAGATAGTTATTCTTGGCAGCCTCCTTGATAATATCGGTATTCTCGGCCTTGGCAATCATCAGGTTGAGCTGGTTGATAAATCCGTAGCAGCCGCCATAGTTGCTGATGGCTGGACTTGCCTGGCTCAAGAGGTTGTTCCACATGAACTCATATCCACTACTTGCCTCACCAGAGAAAGGACTGCCACCATAGAGGTTGGTACGCATCTCACCCCAAAGGTAAAGGTTGAAAGATTGGTCGCGGAACATCGCCTGGAGACCGGTGTTGGCTGAACTGAACTGGCCTTCTTCCTTCCAGTAGCCAGCATCAGTAATCTCACTTTGTGGTTCTACATCAAGACAGCTAGTCATTGAGAAGACCATGCAGCCTGCTGCAAAATATTTCAAAAACTTTTTCATTTTTCGTCGAATTTTAGAATGTTACTGATAAACCGAAGAGTAATGTGCGTGGTGTAGGGTAACGACCGTTGTCAATACCTGCACCATAACCATTATATGCTGCTGGCTCTGGAGAAGCTCCATCATAACCAGTGATGTAGAACAGGTTCTGACCTGTTACATAGAGAGAAGCATTCTGCATGCCTACTCTGCTGATCCATGTCTTTGGCAAGTTCCAGTTGAGAGTAATCTCGCGCAATGCCAGGTAGTCGCCCTTCTCGTAGAAACGGGAGCTGTTACCGTCGGCTGCGGTGTAACCGTTGTTCTCACGGGTGATATTCATCTTGTTCAACTGGTCAGCGTATGTGAAGACTGGAAGGTCTGCATCGCGGTTGGTCTCAGACCATGTATCCTTTACCTTGTCGATGAGGTTGAACGAACCCTGATACTGTCCCAAAGAACGAGCCTTGAGGTCGTTGTAGATGGTGTGACCCAAAGAGTAGTCGAAACGTGCGTAGAGAGATACGTTCTTGTAACCGAATGTTGTGGTGAAACCACCAGTCACATTAGGGAAGATATTACCTACTACCACGCGGTCGAGCTGACTGATATGGCCGTCGCCATTCACGTCTTCCCAGCATACATCTCCTGGCTCGATAGGCTTCCAGCCATTAGACTCCTTATACTTCTTACCGGTTGCTGGGTTGATCTGGTCTGCCAAACCTGGACCATAAAGATGTGCGATGTCGTCAACACGCTCGTTGGCATTTGCCTTTACATCGTCCCAATCTCTGAAGATATGCTGCTGCTGGTAACCTACCAGGTCGCCCAACTTACCACCTTCACGGTATCCACCAATCCACTTGGTTGGGGTCTTGCCGTTGGCATCTACCTTGCCTGCTGCTACCTCGTAACCACCAATCTGGTTGTTTGGCTTGTCGCTGCTTGGCAACTGCAATACCTTGTTGGCTACAGAAGTGAGGTTGGCTGTAACATCCCACTTGAAGTCCTTGCTGTTGATGATGTTGGCACGTACCTCCATCTCGAAACCAGAGTTGCGGAGCTTACCCAGGTTGGTCTTCATGCTAGAGAAACCGGTGTAACCTGGCAGGCTGATATCAGTAAGCAAGTTGTTGGTTGTACGGTTATAGTAGTCGAGGATGAAGCCCAGACGGTTGTTGAAGAAACCGATATCGAGACCTGCCTCGAACGACTTACTCTGCTCCCACTTCAACGCTGTGTTGGTAAGGGTTGAGTTATAGTAACCAGTCTGACCGCCATAGTTTCCATACTTCTTGTAAAGACCATAGATATCGAAGTTACCGATACCATTTACGTTACCGTTGATACCATAACTTACACGTGGCTTCAAGTTGCTGATGACGCTGGAAATCTTAGAGTTCTTCCAGAAATCCTCCTCCATGATGTTCCAACCTGCAGATACACCTGGGAAGAAACCCCAGCGGTTGTCCTTCAACTTAGAGATACCGTCGTAACGATAGGTGAAAGAGAAGAGATACTTCTGCTTGAAGTCGTAGTTCACACGACCGAAGAGAGACTCGATACGGTAACCGGTCTTGCTGCTGCTTGTAGCCGTGCGGTTAGCACCTACGTTCAGGGTATGGATGGTATCGAATGGAGAGTTCTCTGTACTTGCATTAAAGTTAAAGTACTGATAGTCGAAGTACTCACCACCAATCATGGCATCCACATTGTGATTCTCGAAGAAGGTATCGTGATAGTTCAAGGTACCGCTCAACTGAATCTGAGTGAAGCGTGTGATGTTGGCATAAGCACCACGGGTCTGGTTAGGAGAACCCTGGTTCTGCTGCTGGTAAGACTTGTTGAAGCTCTCGTACTGGTAATCGTAGTGATACAATGAAGAGTTTCCGGTGAATACCAGTTTCTTAGGGATAATGTTCAAATCGAAGCCCAAGTTATAAGTCTGCTTGCGTGTACCATCTGTACTTGTCAAGCGAGAACGGTAGTACTCTGGGTTACCGTCACCTGTACCCCAACCAGAAGCAGGAGTGCCATCCTCCAGATATGGATTCCAGGTAGGACGCTGTGAACGGGAACGATAGAAGAACTCGTATGTACCGATCCACAGAGAAGGCTGCTTAGCCCAGCTGTAGGTAGTACCTGCCTTTACATTCAGGAAAGGAAGTACCCAGTAAGAACCGTTGAAAGCACCATTGAAGCGCTTGTAGCCTGTGCCCTTGACAGCACCATCCTCGTTGTAGTAGCCGAGACTTGCAGAGAAGGTACCCTTATCATTACCGCCAGAAAGGCTCAGGTAGTGATCCTGCGTGATGGCTACATCGTGGAAGGTTGCATCTTCCATCTGACCGCTATAGTCCTTATAGAGAATCTGCTTGCCCTCGTAGTATGGGTCGTCCATTACCTGCCAGCCCTCGCTCTGGAGATGCTTGGTATCATCATTGAGATAACGGATATCAAACAACTTGTTACCGATACCATAACCCATCTGGTTATCTACAGCACCTGCACTTGGAGCATTATTGGCATAACGCTTGTAACCCAAGCGGTTGTAGTAGATGTAATCATGTGCATTGAGGAAATCGTAACCCTGACGGGAGAAGTTCATACCGAGCTTAGCCTTGTAGTTAACTGTGGTCTTACCAGCCTGACCATTCTTGGTCTGAACCAGAATTACACCACCGTTGGCACGGGCACCGTAGATAGCGGTAGAAGCGGCATCCTTCAACACCTGGATTGATTCGATGTCTGAAGGGTTGATATCGCTCAAGCTCTCGCGGATGATACCATCCACTACGATGAGGGCTCCATTGTGACCACCTGTGATAGAAGCACCACCACGGAGAGTGATGTTAGGGCTTGCACCTGGCTGACCAGACTCGCTGATAACACGGAGACCGGTTACTGTACCCTGCAACGCATTACCCACGTTGCTGACAGCAGCCTTCTCCAATACCTTATTATCCATCTTAGAGATAGCAGTGGTCAAGGTGGCACGCTTCTGCTGACCGCCATAACCTGTTACCACCACCTCGGCAAGCACCTGCTTATTTTCGCTCATGGTTACGTTGATAGGCTGACCCTCGAACTTGATTTCCTGTGAATCGTAGCCGATGTAGGAAATCACGATGATGTCACCCTTCTTCACGTTGCTCAAAGAGAATTTACCGTCCAAGTCGGTAACAGTACCATTGGAAGTACCCTTTACGAGTACAGAAGCACCGATCACGGTCTCTCCAAGGTCATCAACAACCACACCTGTACAGGTAGAGGTCTGCTGCGTAGCACTCACTGCTAAGCTGTTAGTACCTGCGAATGCTGGCGAAGCGCCCATGCATCCCAAAGATACTGCCATGACTAATTGTTTCAAATCTGAGTTCATGTTCATAAGTTGATAATTAGTTATTGTTATTTATATCTGTTGTTCGTTATTTGGCCAATGCTCAGGTTATAGAATCGGATGTCGTAATAATCATCCGTCTGGGTTTTAGGATTTCTGAATGCATTCTCTTCCAGGAGGAAGTAGATGCTTCCATTCTTGCCCTGAACCATGGTTGAGTAAGCCGATGTTGTGTTGCTCAACTGATAGCAGCCTTCCCAGTTCTTGGCAATCGCCTCTGGAGTAGCATAATCAGCAGGAGTCTCCAATGCCTTGTAGTAGATACCTACGTTGTTACGGCCTGGACCTACCGGAACACTCTGCAAGAGCAGTTTCACCTTCTTGCCGTTCTTCTTGGCATCCACCATGAGAACCTCGCCATTGCAAGAGTTCTTATGGGCAGCAACACCCATATTCTTGGCATCAGAAGCTATTACCTTGCCCCAAGAGCCTGTGGCAGTCTTCTTATCCTCATAAGTATAGATGTTGATGTGGCGTCCACCCATCGCACGACTGCTGAGCAATACATTGCCGTCTGGCAACTCTTCAACCTTAGCCTCATCTCCATAAGGAGCAGCCTCGGCAACATTCTTGCCCAATACCTTCCAGGTCTGACCGAAGTCATCGCTATAGAGAATGCGGTTACCGCTGCGGGTACACAACACGGTATAGACACGATAGTACTTGCCCACTTTGATCTGCTTGCTCTGGCAGATTCTACCACTGGTAAAGAAGGCTGATTCCACTTCTGGCATGAGGTCGTAAATCTGCTTGGTCACTTCCTCGCCATACCATGTCTTACCCTCGTCGTCGCTGTAGTATCTACCCATCATCAGGAGATTACCACGCTTAGACTCCCAGTAGCCGATACCGCCCGATGCACACATCAGGAGGATTCTGCCGCTCTTCTTGTCTACTACGACAGCCGCATCGCCATGGGCGCAGTCGAAACTGGCAGCAATACCGTTTCCGCCCTTAGCCACCATCTGCTCAGGAGAGCTCCAGGTAGCGCCCTTATCCGTACTGGTCTTCATCACGATGTCGAGATGACGGCCGCCACCAATATCCTTATTATGATAACGATGATCGGTAAACGCAATCAACTTTCCCGACTTACACTCTACGATGGCAGGAATGCGATACTGTGCATCCTTGTTAGAGAAGACGGTGAGTCCTCCCTGAGCGTTCACAGCCTGAGCCTCAACTGCCATGACTGGAGCATCGCCCACCAACTGCGCTGCCATCATCTGTGCTGGCATCAGAAGGGAGCAGCCCATCGCTGCCAGGAACAAAGCCTTGCTGGCATTTGCTGATAACATCATTTTTTTATTCATAGGTTTTTAAATATTTATTTTAATATAAATCAGATGCTGATTTAACTAAAGAGAACTGATAGAGGAAATCTACATACTCGCTGACCACTGCCTCGGCAAACTTCTTGCCCTTTTCTGCCGTAGCCAAGGCTGGGTTTCCGATTCCTGTATCTGTGGAAATCATCGACCAGTTGCGCGGTATCCATATTTTTCCGCTGCTCAACGCAGGAATACGGAAGCCCTTGGCGGCTCCTTCGCCTGCATCCTTCAAGTCTACCAACTCAGGATGATAATGCATCATCACAGAAGTCTCTACCTCGTCGGCATGATCGCCCGGATTATCAAAATATTCCTTAGGATTACACATCTTGAACCACTCGCTGGAAGCGATGATGAAATCCGGATCATCCACAGCCAGGTCGCGGATCATGTTCTTGAAACAGTTGCCGCCATGGCCGTTTACTATCAGCAGCTTCCGGATGCCCTGATGCTGTAATGCCTCAACTATATCTTTTAAGATTGCCTTCTGCGTCTCGTATCGGTAGTGAATACAGAAGTTTACATCTCGCTGACCTGGGTTCTGTGCGCCCATCGCCACCGGAGGAAGTACCATGCATCTTACACCTTTCTCGGCGTAGAGCTTCATGGCTGCCTCCACTGCAATGCTTTGCGAAAGAATGCAGTCGGTGAGATAGGGCAAATGCAGATTATGAGGTTCCGTTGCACCCCAAGGTAACATCGCCATCTCATAGCATTTGCCCCTCACTGTACTCAAATTCGAAATAGACAAGTCTAATTCTTTTCTCATTGAATCATTAATCTTTGTTCAAGATCTCCTGGCACAATGTATATGCCTTGATCATCATTCTAGGAATGTGGAACGGACCCTTGAAGAGATTGCCCTTTGCCGGCTGTGCCACGGTTCCGTCTCTGTGAAGATAACCATACCACTCGCCGAACTCGGCATCTGGGAAGTGGGCGTAGGTCCACTCGCTGATGCGCTGGTGCTTGTAGATATACTCGTCATCACCCGTAGCCAGGTAAGCGTAGAGCGAAGCAATGATGGTTTCGGTCTGTGGCCACCAGAACTTCATATCCTGTGAATAATCCTGCGCAGGAAGATTCCGGCAGTCTCTGAAGTTGATGATGCCGCCATACTGCTTGTCCCATCCCCAGTCCCAAGACCAGTCGAAGATCTGCAGCGCCATATCGGTTATCTCCTTGTCCCAGCCTCTCTGCTTTGCCTCTTCCATGATGAACCATGAAGTCTCGATGCAATGACCTGGGTTGATAGTGCGACCCATACAGGTATCCACAAATTCACCATTCATGCCCACCGTCTCCAGCAGACACTTGAACTCTGGGTGGATGAAGTACTTCTTCAGCTTGGCGATTGACTCATCAATCTGCTCGGTGAGCTTAGGGTCGTTGATAACCTTGCGGATGCATGAACCCACGTTGATGAGAATCATGATGATGCTGTGGCTCTGCAACTGCACTGATTCCTCGAACTTAGGAGCCAGGATGCCTGGTGTGGTGAGGAAGCGCTGGGTGTCCTTGAAAATCTGCAGGGCACGCTCGGCATACTTCTGGTCGCCTGTAGCCAGGGCATATTCAGACATCGCAATGGCTGCGAAGGTTTCAGAGAACACGTAGCGGCGCATGCGCAATGGCTTGCCCTCGGCTGTGACAGAGAAGTACATTCTTCCATTCTCGTCGAAACAATGGTTCTCGATGAAGTCGAGCGTGCTCTTCGCTGCTTCCAACCACAATGGATTCTTTTCTACATTATTATATGCATAAGCGCAGATGAAGGCAAATCGACCCTGGAACCATACTGACTTGGTGGAGTCTATCAGACTTCCGTCTCTATCCACACAGGTATAGACGCCACCGTTCACCTTGTCCCAACCATGCTCCATCCAGAAAGGCATGATGTTCTCCGTGAGATCGGTCTTGTAGGATTCAGCCCACTGCTTGATATATTCCTTGATATTCATTCTTATCGATTTAGTGGAGATAATTATTCTTGAATTTTAAAACTGGTTGCAACGGTCGAAGAAGTGGATAGCCTCCAACTCTTTCTTCATTGCCTGCTCTTCCTCATCGGTCATGTTGCGGAATGGAGTGCGGTTAGGACCCAAGTCGAAGCCCATCAGCTTCATGATGCGCTTGCCGCCCACAATATTACCACGGTAGTGGCAGATAACGTTGATGACCTCCTGAGCGAAGTTCTGCTTCTCGCGTGCTGTCTCGATGTCGCCGTTCTTCCAAGCCTCGATAATGCCTACCAGTTCCTTACCGTTGTAGTTGGTTGTTCCGCCGATGCCACCCTGTGCACCGCCCTGAGCCAGGCTAGGGAGGATGGTCTCATCCTGACCGTGGAGCATATCGTACTTGCCGTTCTTGTAGAGGCGGCACTGGTTGTACTCGTAGAGGCTCTCGAAGGTATACTTGATACCAGCGAAGTTAGGAATGCGTCCATCTACAGCCTTCAGCAAGTCGAGCATTGGCAGGTAAGCACCGTTGAATGCAGGAATATGATAGTAGTAGAAAGGAAGCTCTGGAGCTGCAGAAGCAATCTCCTCGCAATACTTCACCAGTTCCTCGATGCGGCCGATATGTGGGAATGGAGGAGCCATTGAACCGATGCCCCAAACACCCAACTTCTGTGCGTGCTCAGCCAGACGACGGCTTTCACGGAGGCAGCAGCTGCCTACATGAACGATAATCTTAAAGTCCTTTGGAGCTACGGCTACCCATCTCTCAGCAAGGAGCATTCTCTCCTCGGTGGTCAACATATAGCCCTCGCCTGATGAACCATTGATAAACACACCCTTCAGACCGTTCTTCTGAAGCATCTTGGCATAAGCCTCGATAGGTTCCAAGTTCACATCACCGTTAGCATAAAAAGGAGTAAACGGTGCATCGATAAGTCCAATGATCTTTTCCATAATTATATATATATAAGTTAGTTAAATTTTCTTTGTTACTATTTATTATTCTAAGTTATCAGTCTTTGGCTTCAAGCAAGCCAACTGAAGTGTCAGCGCTGCGATAACCACCACGCCCAATACGGCAAAGGCCAAGCCCAGATTACCGCCATCAGAGAACTTACCCATCACCTGGGTAACCATGGCTCCGGCAAATACGCCCACCATATTCATGATGCCATAGGCAGTAGCTCTATATTTAGCCGATATAATCTGGCAGAGGATTGGCATATTGTTGGCATCAAACATACCATAACCGATACCGAAGAGCAAGCCAGCTCCCACTACCGCTACCACACTGTGGCCGAAGCCCAGGAGGAAGAGAGCAGGAATCGTCATTCCCAGACCGATGGCACTGGTATAAACGCGGCCACGGATGTTCTTGTGAACCCATTTATCGGAAAGTACACCGCCGAAGAGGACACCAAACAATGAGGAAACCGCGATGGTGATAGTTGACATCGGACCAGCCTCAGACATAGGTACCCCCAGATTCTCAGCAAACAATGTTGGAAGCCAGTTCTTGGTAGCCCAACCTGGAAGAGAAGGAACTGCGAAATAGAAGAGAATCACCCAGAATGCCCAAGTAGAAAGCACAACAGATAAGCCTTGGAACAATCCGCCCTTTGCAGGCTTTTCCTGCTGAGTCACAGCCACATTCGCAGTATCCTTGTCTTTATCGTGCAACAACAGAAGCAATACGACAGAATAAGCGATTCCGAGAATACCAAACCAGTGGAAAGTGGTGTGCCAAGAGAAGGCTGCAGCCACTGTGGCACCGAATCCGCCGATGGCCTGACCCACATACAAACCGGTCATGTGGACGCCGATGGCGAGAGAGCGGGATTTGCCTTCATGCCAATCGGCAATGAGCGAGAGAGCAGAAGGAATGTAGAGTGCCTCACTGATACCCATCAAAGCTCTGAGCATGTAGAGCTGGTGGAAACTGGAAGCATAACCCATGAGATAGGTAACCAGCGACCAGACGAAGAGACTGCCCACCACCAATTTCTTTCGGCTGATTCTATCAGCCACGATACCAGCGAATGGGCTCACGATTCCATACACCCAAAGGAAGACAGCCATCAAAGCTCCGAAGGCCTCAGCCTGCTGCAATTCCACGATGTCAACCTTCATTTCTGCCTGCATGGTTGAAAGCATCTGGCGATCCATATAGTTGAGAAGTGCTACCACCCACAGGAGCGCAACAACCAACCAAGGATAAAACTTTCTATTTTTCATTGTTGTTGTTATTGTTAGTTTACAATATAATTATTGTTAGTTAGAAATTCTGGTGCAAATATACGACTATTTTTAATATCAACCAAATTTTAAAGAAATTATTTTCATTATTATAATTAAATAAATTAGTTTATTTATTTATTATGACAGTTTCACCCCTTATACCTTATTATATATTATATAGAGCAGCTCGATGCATCATTTATAGCACAAAGAAAGCCGCTTTTGGGGTGAAGGGGAGCCAAGCTATCGCTTTCAAGAGTAGAATCGGGGAAAATCTAAAGAAAAAATGTTCAAAATGGCACTTTCTTTAAAATATTTAGATTAATTAACTAGCAAATATTAATAAAATGGATTTATTTATTTAACTTTGCACCGTTAAATCATTCATTAAGGCAACGCTTATGTTAAAGAACATCATCAACCAAACAAAATGGTCGGCCTCCATGACTGCTATCCTAAACCAGTTTATAGAACATGGCGGGCAGACCATAGCCGAACTCTCAAAAAGCCTAGGCGTTAGCGTGCCATACACCACAAAGACTCTAAACGAGCTGATAGACATCGGCCTGGTACAGGTAACAGGAAAGAAAGACAACTATTCGAAAAGAGCACCCAAGATATACGACCTGATTGCTACTTCGGGCTACTTCCTGGGAATCGACACGGGAAAGGACAATCTGACCTTCGGCATCTGCGACTTTTGCGGCAACATAGTAACGGAACCACAGAAGATAGACTTCATCTACGAGGACAGCATGGAATGCTTCGAGCAATTCATCAGTCTCACCAACGAGTTTATCGAAAAATCGGGCATCACCAAGGAACAGATTAAGAATACCTGCCTGAGCATCGGTGGACGTGTGAATCCTAACACAGGCTGCGCCTATAATTACTTCACCTGCGTGCAGAAGCCACTGGCAGAAATCCTGTCGGAAAAACTGGGATTATCCGTCTGCATCGACAATGACACCCGCTGTATGACCTACGGTGAAAGCCTCAGAGGCGTGAGCAAGGGCGTGAAGAACGTTATCTTTGTCAATATCAGCTGGGGTATCGGCATCGGCATCATCATCGACGGCAGACTCTATCTGGGAGAATCGGGCTTCTCGGGAGAAATCGGACACATGCACATCTATAATAATGGCATCATCTGCCATTGCGGAAAAACAGGATGCATGGAAACCGAAGCTTCCGGTTCAGCCCTACTGAGAAAGATGAACCAACTGCTCCAGAACGAAGAAACATCGGTGCTCACCGAAAAAGTGATGAAGCAGCACCAGCCGCTCACGCTGCAGGACATTCTCGACGCCATCGGGAAAGAAGACGTGCTCAGCATCGAAGCCTTGCAGAAAATGGCTGTGGAACTGGGAACCAATCTCGCCGGAATCATCAACATCTTCAACCCTAAGATGCTCGTCATTGGTGGAGACCTCTCGGTGACCGGAGACTATCTCACCCAACCTATCTGCATGGGTATCAAGAAATACTCCTTGAATCTGGTGAGCGAAGACTCACAGATTGTGACATCACAGCTGAAAGGTCAGGCAGGGCTGATAGGCGCCTGCCTCATGGCTAGAAGCAGGATGCTGCAAGGGAACTGATTTTCAGAATAGGAACTGACTTTCAGAATAGAAATAGAATATATAAACTTTTCAACTATTTATTAATAAAAACATAAACAACTATGCGTGTAATCATCGAAAAGAATTACGAGGAGTTGGCTCGCTGGGCAGCTCGTCACGTTGTGGAGACCATCAAAGCCTTCCAACCAACAGCAGAAAAACCATTCGTTTTGGGTTTGCCAACAGGTTCATCACCAGTAGGCATGTATGCAGAAATCGTTAAGGCTGTAAAGGCTGGCGAGATTTCATTCAAGCATGTACTCACCTTCAACATGGACGAGTATGTAGGCTTGCCAGAGTCTCACCCAGAGAGCTACCATTCTTTCATGGCTCACAACCTCTTCGACCACATCGACTGCCCTAAGGAGAACATCCACATCCTCAACGGAAACGCAGAGGACCTCGAGGCAGAGTGCGCTCACTATGAGCAGATGATTGAGGAAGCAGGCGGCATCGACCTCTTCATCGGCGGTATCGGTCCTGACGGCCACATCGCTTTCAACGAGCCTTTCTCTTCTCTCACATCACGTACACGAGTTAAGACTCTGACCACAGATACCCGCATCGCCAACTCACGTTTCTTCGGCGGCGACATGAACGCTGTGCCTGCCACTGCTCTTACAGTGGGCGTAGGTACCGTGATGGCAGCCAGAGAGGTAATGATTCTCTGCAACGGCCACAACAAGGCTCGTGCACTCCAGGCAGCTATCGAGGGTCCTGTTACACAGGCTTGGACCATCAGTGCGCTTCAGACTCACCAGCACGGCATCATCGTTTGCGATGAGAGCGCTACCGACGAGTTGAAGGTTAGCACCTACAAGTACTTCAAGGACATCGAGAAGAACAACCTGTAAATGATAACATTTTATAGGGACAACTTGTAAAGAATAGAATTACAGAATTATAAGGAACACCCCTACAACCTTTAAAAAACCAGAATAATGAGACTCAATCTAAGTTCACAGATTGTACTCAACAAGGTGCCTTTGGCTTACTACAAGCCAAAGACTACCGTTGAGTATTCAGAAATCTCCAGAATGGAGAAAATTCACACCGACATCTTCGCCTCTTCCATGGAGGGTGCAGCTCACGTAGCTGACCAGATAGAGAAGGAAATCAAGGCAGCCCAGCATGAGGGTAAGTATTATGTAATGGCATTGGGCACAGGTCTTTCGCTCACACCTATCTACAATGAATTGCAGAAAAGATGCGAGGCTAAGCAGCTCAGTTTCAGAAACGTGGTTGCTTTCAACGCCTACGAGTACTATCCTATTGCCAAGGAAAGCTCGCTGAAGAGCATCAACCAGCTGAAGGAGCGCTTCCTCGACCATATTGACATCGACCCACAGAATATCTTCACGCTCGACGGCAGCGTGGCTCAAGACGCAGTGCAGGATACATGCCGCCTCTACGAGCAGCGCATCAAGACCTTCGGCGGTCTCGACGTGGCTCTGCTGGGCATCGGAAGAATGGGTAACATCGCTGCCAACGAACCTGGTTCCGGCATCCAGTCGATAACCCGCCTCATCCTCATCGGCAATACATCCCGCGAGGAGATGGAGAACAGTTTCGGCACCAAGGAGCAGATTCCTCCTTGCTCGCTCACCATGGGTATCGCTACCCTGCTCTCTGCCAAGAAAGTATATCTCACGGCTTGGGGCGACGAGAAGGCTGACATCATGCAGAAGGTGGTAGAAGGAAACATCACTGACACTTTGCCAGCAAGCTTCCTCCAGACTCATCCTAATGCACACGTCATCCTCGACCTGAGCGCTGCTTCCAACCTCACCCGCATCAAGCATCCATGGCTCGTTACCAACTGCGAGTGGACCGACAAGCAGGTGCGTTCGGCACTGGTATGGCTCTGCCAGAAACTGCACAAGCCTATTCTGAAGTTGACCAACAAGGATTACAACGAGAACGGCTTGAGCGAACTCCTGGCTCTCTACGGCTCTGCATATAATGCCAACATCAAGATTTTCAACGACTTGCAGCACACCATCACCGGATGGCCTGGTGGCAAGCCAAACGCTGACGATACTTATCGCCCTGAGCGTGCGAAGCCATTCCCAAAGAAGGTGATTGTCTTCTCTCCTCACCCAGACGATGATGTTATCTCTATGGGTGGCACCATCCGCCGCCTGGTTCAACAGCAGCACGAGGTTCACGTGGCTTACGAGACATCGGGTAACATCGCTGTAGGCGACGAGGAGGTAACAAGATTCATGCACTTCATCAACGGCTTCAACCAGATCTTCGCTGATTCCAAGGACAGCGTTATCTCTAAGAAGTACAAGGAGATTAAGGAATTCTTCGCCAACAAGAAGGAGGGCGACTTCGACACCCGCGACATTCTGACCATCAAGGGATTGATTCGTCGTGGCGAGGCCCGCACAGCATGTACCTTCAACCAGATTCCTCTGAACCGTGTTCACTTCCTCGACTTGCCATTCTATGAGAGCGGTAAGATTGAGAAGTTGCCGATGACAGAGAAGGATGTTGAGATTGTTAGAGCTTTGTTGCAGGAGGTGAAGCCTCATCAGATTTATGTAGCTGGTGACCTGGCAGACCCACACGGCACCCACAAGAAGTGCACCGACGCTGTTCTCGCAGCCATCGACGAGGAGAAGAAGGCTGGTGCAGAGTGGCTGAAGGACTGCCGTATCTGGATGTATCGTGGTGCATGGGCAGAATGGGAGATTGAGAACATCGAGATGTGTGTTCCATTGAGCCCAGAGGAGTTAAGAGCAAAGCGTAACTCTATCCTGAAGCATCAGTCACAGATGGAGAGTGCCCCATTCCTGGGCAACGATGAGCGTTTGTTCTGGCAGCGTGCCGAGGACCGCAACCGTGGCACTGCCCAGCTCTATGATGAGTTAGGCCTGGCTTGCTACGAGGCAATGGAGGCTTTCGTGGAGTATGTTCCGCTATAAGCAATTTATAGTTGACAAATATTCAAGGATTTTAATCCTCTAACTTTTATATCAACTATTCATTTAAGCATTTAAATGTACGAGAAAAATTGGTATTTGTGCCCTCTTGCTGTGAAGCAAGGGGGCATTTTTGTATGCTCACCATTATCTATCGTCCAAGAACCTGGTGCGTATTCTGTCCGATGGGAAACATGACGCAGCTAATCTGCAAGCTCAAGGCGAAATGAATGGAAGCCTTAAAATTTTATCCAGGTCAGTTTCTTCCATATTCCCTCGAAAGGACCATGGGAGTGGTACCTGAGCCAGAGGTTAGAAAAGAGGCATTGCACTACCACCATGGCGATGCCCACAAAGAAGGCGTAGGTGATGCCGAGCTTCGTCTGAAGATTGAAGCCATAATAGGCAAACAGTCCGCAACCGATGATAGACTGGAGAAAGTAGTTGGTCAGACTCATCTTGCCAAACTGGCGCAGGAACGACAATCCCTTTCTGAACCATTCCTTTCCGTACCATAGCAATACGAATCCTGATACTACAAACGAGAGGATGAAGAAGTTGTAGATAGGATAAAGCCAATTGTTCCATGTTTCCATGTGGCGCACATCAGCTATGCCTCCCACAATCAACACCAGGATAGAAACCGCCAGCACCTTCTTCCACAAAGCCAGGTTGTTGTTCTCATTGTAGAACCAACGCTTTCTACCCACCAGCATTCCGAGTATGAAGAGGCAGATAGTCTGCGTATGTCTTCCCTTCATCAGGCACCAGTAATAGGTAGCCACCTGTCCGTATCGCAGGTTACTGTAGGCATTCTCCAGGAAGGTGCCGTGCTGATGACCATTATACATATTTCCATATACCTCACTCAACGACGATGCATCTACCTGCCATCCGGTAATGAGGGAATAGATTTCTACCGGTTGGATAAAGAGGAAGGCAACCACCCACCAGAGCCATTTGGTAGGAAGATAACTCAATGGGATGAGAACCAGTCCATAGATGGCATAGGAGAAGAGGATGTCGCCATCGAAGAAGGCGGTGTTCACGATACCGAGCATTGCCAGCAGGAACATTCGCCAGGCGAATCTACCCGAAAAGCAATTTCCACGCTGCTGCTGATTATCATTCATGATAAAGAAGCTCAATCCGAAGAGCAGGGCAAAGATGCCATACATCTTTCCCGACAGCAGCAAAGCCAGCACATCTGCCATCCAATCATCACACCCCAACGTATAAGCATGCGCTATACTTCCGTCGTACATATTGAAATGCTCCACAGAGTGATAGAGAATAATACCTGCCACTGCCAATCCTCGCAAGGCATCAGCCACGTCAATACGGCTGTTTTTCAATCCTAATGTCTTGTAAAAATTCATTTTGATAATGTATGTTAGTTATTTATTAGCCTACAAAGGTATAACATTTTATTGGAAAAAGAGAATTATCCTCAATGTATAACAAATATTAAGTTTTAATAGAAAAAGAGAAAAAGTCAGCCTTTTCCTTGGTTATTCGTTAGAAAAAGTGTATCTTTGTTCCGTCATTCGTTAGAAAAAGTGTGTAAAACTTCCGATTATTCGTTAGAAAAAGTGTGAGCATCTACAGATATTCGTTAGAAAAAGTGTGGAGTTTATGCGATTATTCATCAGAAAAAGTGTAAATCATGGAAAGAAGCATCTATAATAAACTCGTAGAATGGAAGAATAAGAAAAATCATAAACCTCTGATTCTCAACGGAGCAAGACAAGTAGGTAAGACCTATATCCTGCAAGAATTCGGAAAAAGAGAATATAAAAAGCTTGCATTCTTCAGTCTCGACAGAAATCAGAAGGCAGCAGAAGTGTTTGAAAAAGGCGGCACAACTGCTGATATACTGATGGCACTCTCCGCCATCAGCCAGGTAGATATTACCCCCAACGATACCCTTATGGTACTCGATGAGATACAGGATTGTCCCAAGGCATTAGAAGCTTTAAAGTTCTTCTACGAGGATGCTCCTGATGTCCATATCATCGTGGCAGGATCCCTGCTGGGAATATCACTCCATAGCGGGGTATCATATCCTGTAGGAAAAGTGGAAGAGTTGCGTCTCTACCCGATGAACTTCATCGAATTCCTCGATGCCATGGGAAAAGCGAAGCTGGCAAGCATCCTGAAAGAAGGAAATTGGAACGTCATCAATTTACTGGAAACAGAATTAATCGGTTTGCTGCGACAATATTATTATGTAGGAGGAATGCCAGCCGCCGTACTCGCCCATGTAGAGCAGAAGGGACTACAGGAAGTCCGTTCCATCCAAAAGCAGATTATACAAGACTATCGCCGAGATTTCTCGAAGCACGCACCAGATAGAGAAGTGCCTCGCATTAACATGGTGTGGGACAGTATTCCAGCCCAACTTGCCAAAGAGAACAAGAAGTTCATCTATGGAGCCGTGAAGAAAAGTGCCAGAGCCACAGATTTCGAACTGGCCATCCAATGGCTGATAGATGCAGGACTGGCATATAAGGTTCAGAGAGTCAATACCCCACGCCTTCCTTTCAAATTCTATGAAGACTTGAACGCCTTCAAACTCTTCATGCTCGACGTAGGACTGATGGGAGCGATGGCAGAGACTTCTGCCGAATCGATGCTGGTAGGAGATGGCATTTTCTCTGAATACAAAAGAGCCTTCACGGAATTATATGTCTTCACCCAGTTGAAGAGCCAGGATATTTCATTATACTATCATGCTGTGGATAATTCCACAATAGAGATTGATTTCATAGCCCAATGGCACGACCGGGTTATACCGATTGAAGTAAAGGCAGAGGTGAACGTCAAGGCGAAATCTCTCAGAACATTCATCACCAACAATCCGGAACTGAAGGGACTCCGCTACTCCATGCTTCCCTATAAGGATCAAGACTGGATGATCAACGTTCCGCTCTATGCATGCCTGACATCATTTGATAAATTACCTGGTATCATTTGATAAATCGTCTTGATGGCATTTAATAAAAACTTCGATTCTGACATATCCGTCAGAATCGAAGTGCAAGCCAATCATCGAACTTCACGTTCTGGAAGGTATGGATGCCCAGCTTCTCGGCTGCCTCACAGTTTTCCTTCAAATCGTCGATGAAGAGGGTTTCGTCGGGATGGATGTTCGCCTGCTTGATTACCTCCTCATAGATGTGGGCATCAGGCTTAGCCAGATGCATTCGCTGAGAGAGGAAGCAGTGCTCGAAATAATCCTCTACCCCATGGTTCTGATAAGGGAAGAGATGCTCCACGCAATAATCCCAATGCACATCAATGGTATTACTCAGAAGAAAGAGGCGATAGCCAGCCTTCTTCAACTGCAGGAGTCGCGCCTTTTTCTCATCAGGAATCACTACCAGCATCTTGTTGGCAGCAGCGATGATGTCTCCATTCGTCACATCAGCTCCTGTCAACTTACGGGCTGCATCGCAGAACTCTTCGGTGGTAATCATTCCCACACCCAGCTTGCTCATCAGCTTCATCCCCTCACTCTGAGGATTTGAATCAACCAACTCCCCCATTCCTATCGCCTTGAAAGCCCCGATGCATCCTTCCGGATTGAGCTTCACCAAGACATTACCTAAATCGAATATGATATTCTTGTATTGCATAATCTAAATGTTTATATCTTAACAGAACTTTCTTCTGCCTAGGGCAAAAGTACGGAAAAAAAATCATTTAAGCAAATAAAATGAGAAAAAGCTTGCATTCAGACCCATTTTTTTGTATCTTTGCAACCAACAAGAAAAGTTCTTGCCGATTCCACCTAGAAGCTCATGACTCCTGTGAAACCACACTTAAACTATAAACATTATGAGACCATGACACAAGCAGATTTAGTCAGACTCTATTTCGCCAATGGCGAAAGTCACAACTCATGGACCTATTGCTTCAACCAGCAATGTCCACTAGCCAAGCAATGCGCACGCTATCTATCCGTGACCTACAAAGATCCGGAACACACCATCGGCTACGCCGTCTTCCCCGACGCTTATCACGACGATAAGTGCGAACATTTCCTGCAACTACGACTGATGAAAATGGCATACGGTTTTGAGAAGCTACTCGACGAACTGAAGCGCAAAGACGGAGGCAGTTTCAGAACCCACATGACTTCCTATTTCGGAAGTAACACTTCATATTACAGATATAAGTTAGGACAGACGGGCCTCTTGCCAGAACAGCAGCAGTATGTTCTGAACTGGTGCAAGGCACGTGGATACACCAACCTGAAGTTCGATAAATATACTGAAGAGGTTAATTACTAAGCACCCGCGTACATGAGGATGCCTGCCCATGAACATGAGCACTCATACCCGAGAACACGGGTACTATTAACCGACTACCTCGGTCATAAGTGCCCAAAGCCTCGGGCAAAGTTGGGCGATGTCTCGGGGAACTCTCCTCAAAATCTGAAAGCAACGTTCAGAACGTCATTTACAGCTTAAGAGATACGTTATAAGCCATTCTAAGTATCATTATATCATATAATTAGCTTGAATATGAAGTTTACCATCACAAGAATCAACAAGCAGAACCAACTGATGGTCAGCACGAAAAGCATTGACCGATTTTGGGAGCGCATCGCCAAGGACGATGCCAAGCAGAGTGTCGCCAATTTCAGAATGAGTGCACCACTCATGGAAGGCGACTATCACAACTATATCGGTATGAAGCAATGGCAGCAGGTTTATCCTGCCGCTGAATTCGGAAAGGACGAAAGCGGCAGCCTCATCTTCAAGAAATCGAACGGACTGATGATGCTCCACTTCATCAACCTGACCACCGAAGAAGAGATCAATGATCTGAAGAAAACCGCCAGTCTGCTGCCGATGACCTTCGCTGCCATCAAGGGAGCCGACGGCAGAAGCCTCATCATGCTCGTTTGCATCGCTGATGAGACCGGACAGATTCCACAAAACGAACAGGATGCCGAACAGCTTTATCTCGCCGGATATGAATCTGTAAAGAATCTCTACTTATCTCAGATTCCATCAGACAGCAAGATATCCCTCAAGGCAGAAAAGCCTACATTGAAATCCTGCTTCATGCTTACGCAGGATGCTTCACCTTATTATAACAGCAAGGCGGTGGCAATGCGCATCGCCAGAAACAGCCAACTATCAGCAGGCGCTCCCAAGCGAGTGGATGACCTGAAGGCATTCCAGGACAACGAGTTTCTTTACAGTAAGGCTGTCCAGGAGACGCAGGCAGACATGACAGAAGCCAACATGAAGTGGGCTAATGAGAACGACCAGTTTTTCGCCTTCCTTTCAGCCGTTGCCGCTAAGCTCTGCCGCATGGGCATGAGCGAAGAGGAGGCATTCGTCCATATCCGAAGAAACAACTGGAATGATGCCACCGAGGAAGAGTTCCGCCAAATTGTGGGCAGTGCCTACGCCACCCATTCCAAGGACCGGAAAACCGAGAAAGCCTCATCGGGAAGAAAAGGCAGAGCTGATATTCTGCAGATGAAGAATTTTCTGCAAAGCAGATACCAGTTTCGCTATAATGCCGTGATGAAATACACGGAATATCGCCCCAACAACTCGTGGGTGGGAGATTTCAACCCCGTGGATGGCCGCATGCTGAAAAGCATGACCATCGACACCCAGCTTGCCGACATCCACGTAACCATCAACGACGTCAAGAACTTTCTGGGCTCCAGTCACATCAAGAGTTACAATCCGATAGAGACTTTTCTTTACGACTGCGTAGGAAAATGGGATGGCAAGGATCGCATCCGTGCCCTTGCCCGCACCGTTCCTACCCGAAATCCGCATTGGGAAGACTGGTTCTACACCTGGTTTCTGGGCATAGTAGATCAGTGGCGAGGTTCCTATCGCCGCCAATACGGCAACAGCACGATGCCGCTGCTCATTTCCAAGCAGGGCTACAACAAGAGCACCTTCTGCCGCCGTCTGATACCGGGCGAACTATCGTGGGGTTTCACCGACAACATGCTTCTTTCGGAGAAGCGCCAGGTGTTGCAAGGCATGGTACAGTTTCTGCTCATCAACCTGGATGAGTTCAATCAGATTTCGCCCCAGATACAACAGGGTTTTCTGAAGAATCTGCTGCAACTGCCCACGGTGAAGATCAAGCCCCCGTATGGTAGTCATGTAGAGGAGTTCCCCCGCCTTGCCTCCTTCATAGCCACGAGCAACATGACGGATATTCTAGCCGACCCATCCGGCAACCGCCGTTTTCTGGGTGTGGAACTGACGGGTCCTATTGATGTGAGTGGCAGATTGAACTATGAGCAGCTTTATGCGCAGGCGATGCAAGCCCTGGAGCAGGGAGAAAAATCCTATTTCGATGCCCAGGAAACTGCCATCATCATGCAATACAACAGGCAATTTGAGCAGATTTCGCCAATAAAACAATGTTTTCTGGAGGTTTTTGAGCCAACAAATGACCCGGAAAAGGGAGAATACATGATGGCAGCCGCCATTTTCGACATTTTGAAGCAGAAATTCGGCTCATCCCTGCAGGTTTCGAGTCTGCAGAGATTGGGCAGAGAGCTTCAGAATATCGATGGATTGGAGAGTAAGAAAACGAGATTTGGCACTGAGTATCTGGTAGTTAGAAAATAGTTTCTTTTTTATAGGAAGTGTAAAGACGATTAGCAAGGCGTGGTAATAGTGGTAACAGATGGTAATAAAAAGCCACTTATTATCACGCCTTATCATTCTTATTATCAGATGATTAGATTGTGCGTGGTAATAGTGGTAATAAAAAAGAGGTAATTATTCATAGTAGTTACCACGCTACAAGGCTATGGCGTCTTTTGTCTTATGATCAGAGTCATAGAATATCTGTAATGCCCTGTCGGTTGATATATGCAGCGTGTCGGCTAACTGCTTTATGATACGAGCGATTTTGTTCCATAATAAAAAATCCAACATAATTATATCCTTTCGTATGATTTGAATTGCAAATACTTATCTACTATCTCTTGGCTTAATATGAACATTGATATAATATTTGCTTTTCCATTATTCTTTTCTTTCCCAATTTTTAAGAGCTTC